>Ga0172373_10000906_pt1 | contig 48551 bp, 44 predicted proteins | sample Lak10m_2_FD_114546 | JGI IMG/M metagenome (GOLD analysis project Ga0172373, IMG submission 114546) | Freshwater microbial communities from Kabuno Bay, South-Kivu, Congo - kab_092012_10m | ecosystem: Environmental > Aquatic > Freshwater > Lake | place: Democratic Republic of the Congo... | reverse complement strand
GTCAGGTCGAGGCCACCGGCGATCCGTCGGCGCTCGACACGGTCTTCGCCGCGTTCGACACCTTCAACATGTTCTTCCCCCTCCCCGAACCCTGACCCCCCACCACCCCACCGATCACCCCACCGATCTCGGCGCGTTCTGTTCCGGTTTTCGGGACGATATGACCCGAGATCCTGCGGGGTCCCAGATCTCGGTCCGCATAGTTCCGAAAACCGGAACGATTCGCGCCGAGATCGGTGGGGTTGGGGGAGGGTTAGGAGGGGAGGGCGTGGCGGAGCAGGTCGTGGCCGCTCGCCGTCAGGATGCTCTCGGGGTGGAACTGCACTCCCTCGACCGGGAGGGTCCGGTGCCGCACACCCATGATGATCCCGTCGCACTCGGCGGTGACCTCGAGGCAGTCGGGCAGCGTCGCCGGGTCGATCACGAGGCTGTGATAGCGGGTCGCGGTCAGCGGGTTGGGCAGTCCGGCGAACACACCCTTGTCGTAGTGGGTGATCGGCGAGGTCTTGCCGTGCATCAACTGCGGAGCACGCACCACGGCTGCTCCGTAGACGTGGCCGATCGCCTGGTGGCCGAGACACACGCCGAAGACCGGGGTGCCCGACTCGGCGAAGGCGGGGATGGCCTCACAGATGATCCCCGACTCCTCCGGCCGACCCGGCCCAGGCGACAGCAGCACGAGGTCGGGCTTCATCTCGAGCGCCTGGTCGACCGTCACCTGGTCGTTGCGCACCACGACGGGCTCGGCGCCGAGCTCGCCCAGGTACTGGACGAGGTTGTAGACGAAGCTGTCGTAGCTGTCGATCACGAGGACGCGCGGCACCCGCACAGCCTGCCCGTTCCGGACGGCCGTTGTCGAATGACTTGAGCGATCTACACTTGTCCCGTGGCTCCTCCGAAGAAGACGACGACCGGCCGTGTGACCCCGAAGGGCACTCAGCCCGGTCACGTGGGTTCGATGGCGAAGGAGGCGCACCATCACGAGTCGGCGGTCGCCGCTTCGACCCGGTACACCCCGCCGAACAAGAAGGAGCTCTACGAGAGCCCGCGGTGGGTGCCGATCCTGATGGGCGTGCTGCTCGGCCTCGGTGTGGTGTCGATCCTCACCCGCTACATCGTGCCGGCCTTCGAGAACACCAACACCCCGGTGGTCGTCGGCCTCGGGTTCCTGCTCGGTGGCCTCTACACGGCCACCAAGTGGCGCTGACCCACACCGTCGACCCTCGGCCCTGAGGCCCGTCGGCGCGGCTGCCGCCCCGCGTGGCCCAAGTCACACCGATGTGATTCTCCACCGACGTGTCCCCAGCCTGTGGACAAGTCGGCCGCCCGCACCTACTCGAAGATCGGCGCCACGAGGTCCATGTCCTCGAGGCAGTGACGCGGCGGCGGAGGGTCTTCGTCGGGCGCCATCGAGATGCGCAACTCCAAGCCACACACGGTGCAGCGGTAGCGCACGTTGATCCGGCGCATCTCGCCGGCCGGGGGTGGCGGCGGCATCGGGGTGGTGAAGCTGCGGAGCATCCCCATCCCGACTTTCCACAGGAACAGGCCGCCGAGGATGCCTCCGCCGACCCAGATGATCGTCGAGAACGCCGGCATGTCGCCAGCCTACGCCGTGTGGTCCCGGCTCAGCCGAGGCGCTCGATGATGGTGGCGTTGGCCATGCCGCCGCCCTCGCACATCGTCTGCAGACCGAAGCGGCCGCCGGTGCGCTCGAGCTCGTTGAGCAGCGTGGTCATGAGGCGGGCACCCGCGGCGCCGAGCGGGTGGCCGAGGGCGATCGCGCCGCCGTTGACGTTGACCCGGTCCATGTCGGGGTGCAGTTCCTTCTCCCACGCCAGCACGACTGAGGCGAAGGCCTCGTTGATCTCGACCAGGTCGATGTCGTCGATCGTGAGACCGGCGCGCTGCAAGACCTTCTGCGTCGCGGGGATCGGTGCGGTCAGCATCATCCGCGGGTCGTCGCCGGCGAGCGAGAAGTTGACGAACCGGGCGCGGGGCGTGAGGCCCAGCTGACGAGCACGCTCCTCGCTCATGATCAGCATCGCCGAGGCGCCGTCGGTGATCTGCGACGAGTTGCCGGCCGTGACCCGACCGCCCTCTTCCACCGGCTTGAACGCCGGCTTCAGAGCGCCGAGGGTGTCCATGGTCGTCTCGCGCATGCCCTCGTCGACCGACACCATCGAACCGTCGGCGCCGAGCACCGGGATGATCTCGTTCTGGAAGCGACCCTCGTCGGTCGCACGGCGGGCGTACGCCTGGCTGCGCACACCGAAGGCGTCCATGTCGTCGCGGCTGATGCCCCACTTGTCGGCGATCAGTTCGGCCGAGATGCCCTGGGGCACGAGGCCACCGGCGGGCTGGTAGCGAGCGCCGACAGCCGGTCCGAAGGGGAAGCCGTACTTGCCGTCGCCCATCGACGAGCCCATCGGCACGCGGGTCATGACCTCGACACCAGCAGCGACGACGATGTCGTACGCACCGGCGATGACGCCCTGCGCGGCGAAGTGGGCGGCCTGCTGGCTGCTCCCGCACTGACGGTCGATCGTGGTGCCCGGCACGTGGTCGGGCCAACCGGCGGCGAGCACCGCGTTGCGACCGACGTTGAGGCCCTGCTCACCGACCTGCATCACACAGCCCATCACCACGTCGTCGACGAGGCCGGGGTCGATGCCGGTGCGCTCCTGCAGCGCCTTCAGGGTCTCGGCGGCAAGGTCGACCGGGTGCCAGTCCTTGAGCTTGCCGTTGCGGCGGCCGAGGGGGGTACGGACGGCGTCGACGATCACTGCGGTGGTCATGGTCGCTCCTTGGAGGGTGTGGTCGGCGAGGCTCCGCCGGTGCGCAGAGTCTGCCGTTCCCGAGCGGACGCGCCGAAATCGTGCTCAGTACTGCTGGAGTCCGCTGCGAGGGGTGTCAGTCGACCTTGCCGAGGAAGCGCTGGAGCGCGGCAATGTCGGAGTCGGTGAGCGACGACGCGAAGTGCTGCTGCACGAGTCGTCGATAGGTCACGTTGGCGTCGCGCCACACCGCCCGACCTTCGCTCGTCAGCGTCACGGTGACAGCCCGGCGGTCGGCATCACGCGGCGGGTCGCGCCGCTCGAGCAGGCCGTCGTCCTCCATCCGGTCGAGGCGTCGCGAGAAACTGCTGGGCACCTCGTGGAGTGCCTTGCAGAGCTCGGTCACGCGCATCGTCCCACCCCCGTCGCGGAGGGCGGTCAGGCAGTCGTACCAGACGAGGGAGATGCCGTGCTCGTCGTCGAGTTCTTGGTCGAGGCGTCGACGGATGACGTCGCTGACGACGCAGAACTGTCGCCAGAGTGCGATGCGTTCGGCGTCGAGCCGGGGCACGTCAGGCGGTGGCCTTGAGCGCGGCGCCGAAGGCCGCGAGCGCCAGATCGACCTCGCGCTCGCTCACCACGAGCGGCGGCATCCAGCGCAGCACCTTGCCGTAGGTGCCGGCGTTCATCAGGATCAGCCGGCCCTCGTCGAGGCAGTGCTGGGTGATGGCCGACACGCGGGCCGCGTCGCTGAACTCGGTGCCGACCATGAGGCCGAGACCGCGGACCTGCTGGATGACCGAGTGCTCCTTCTGGAGCTCGCGGATCCCGGCCTGGAGCTGGGCGCCGCGGTCGTTGACGTTCTGGAGGAAGGCGGGGTCTTCCATGATCTCGATGGTGGCGAGCGCCGCCGCGCACCCCATGGCGTTCCCGCCGTAGGTGCCGCCGTGGCTGCCCTTGGTCCACTTGTCGTCGAGTTCGCGGCGGGTACCCAGAGCGGCGAACGGAAAGCCGCTGGCGATGCCCTTGGCCATGCAGATGATGTCAGGCTCGATGCCGTAGTGCTCGACTGCGAACATCTTGCCGGTACGACCGAAGCCACTCTGGACCTCGTCGGCGATGAACATGATCCCGTGCTGGCGGCACCGCTCGACGATGCCGTGGATGAAGGCGGCGGGCGCCGGGATGTACCCACCCTCACCGAGCACCGGCTCGAGGATCACGGCGGCGGTCTCCTCGGGGGCGGTCATCGCCTTGAGGAGGTGATCGAACCCGTGGAGCGCCTTGGCGATCTCGGCGTCTTGGTCGTCGGCGAGCGGGTCGGGGTAGGGGGCGACGAACACGCCGGAGGGCAGCGGGGCATGGCCGGCGCGGTATCCGGTCTTGGAGGTCGTCATCGCCATCGCCATGTGCGTGCGGCCGTGGAAGCTGCCCGAGAACACGACGGTGTGCGGACGCTTGGTGACCTGCTTGGCGAGCTTGATCGCGCCCTCGGTGATCTCGGCACCGGAGTTGGCGAAGAAGAAGGTGTCGATCGCGCCGGGCGCGAGGTCGGCGAGCTTCGCGGCGAGGGGCTCGAGGAGGTCGTGCTTGAACACGTTGACCTGGGCGTGGATGAAGCGCTGGGCCTGAGCGCCGATGGCTGCAGCCACCTTCGGATGGGCGTGCCCGGTGGAGTTCACGGCGATGCCTGCGGCGAAGTCGAGGTACTCCTCGCCGTCGGTGGTGGTGACCCAGCAGCCCTGGCCGTGCGAGACCTGGAGAGGCGTGACCGAGAACCACACGTTCGAGAGATGCGACGTCATGGCGTCATCCTACGCACGGGGCGCCGGGGCCCGGAAGGGGCATCGTCAGGCGAGAGTGGCGGCCTTGGCCAGTGCGTCGTCCCATGAGGCCCGGGCCGCGAGGAGGGCGCGGAACGGCATGACGCGCTTGGGCATGTTGACCCCGACGACTCCCCGCAGGCGACCTTCCCAGCCGTACAGCGCGGCGAAGTCGCCGTCGAGCGAGCCGGCGACGACCTCGATGTCGTCGCCGCCGTGGGCCCGACCGACGTACTGGATGCGGCTGTCGAACTGGTCGCTCCAGAAGAACGGCACCGACTCGAACGGTGTGGGCTGCTCGCCCTTCGATACGGCGAGCAGGTTGCGGGCTGCTGCCGCACCCTGCTCGGCGGCGTTGGTCCAGTGCTCGACGCGCATCTCCATGTCGCCGTGCGGTGCGAACAATCCGTTCGGCCAGCGGGCGCAGTCGCCCGCGGCGTAGATGCCCTCGACACCGGTGCAGAGGGTGGCGTCGCACACCACGCCGTCGCGCAGGGCGAGGCCGCTCGAGGCGAGCCACTCGGTCGCGGGAGAGACGCCGATACCGACGAGCACGACGTCGGCCGGCTCGACCTCTCCACCGGCGAGGCGGACTCCGGTGACACGGCCCGCGCCATCGTCGTCGAGTCCGGCGACCTGGACGCCGCAGCGGATCGGAACGTCGTTCCGGGCATGGACCGAGGCGACGGCGGCACCGAGTTCGGGTCCGAGACCGCGCACCAGCGGTGCCGGGCCACCCTCGAGCACGGTCACCGTGCAGCCCTTCTGGCGAGCGGTGGCGGCGGCTTCGAGACCGATGAACCCGGCGCCGATGACCACGACGCGCGCGGTTCCATCAGCGATGAGATCGCGGAGCGCGAGCGAGTCGGCGAGCGTCCGCAGGGCGACGACTCCGTGCAGTGGACCCTGCCCGGGGAGGAGGCGGGGCGTCGCTCCGGTGGCGATGACCAGACCGTCGAAGCCGATCGTCGAGCCGTCGGCCAGCGAGAGCCGCCGTGCCGTCGTGTCGAGCGAGTCGGCCCGCGCACCGAGTCGGAGGTCGAGTTCGAGTGACTCGAGGTCGTCGGCCTTGCGGAGCCGGATGCGTTCGGCGTCCCACTCGCCGGCGAGGACCTTCTTCGACAGCGGGGGTCGGTCGTACGGGATCTCCGACTCGGCGCCGACGAGGGTGATCCGGCCGGTGTAGCCCTCCTGGCGGAGTGCCTCACACGCCCGCAGACCTGCGAGCGATGCACCGACGACGACGACGTGTTCCATGGCGACGGTCACCCGACTCAGGCCGTGCGGCAGTCGGCGCAGTGGTTGTCGGCGACGGTCGACGGGTCGGCGAGGAGCGCGGTGATCCAGTCGACGAGCCGAACACCTTCGACCTCGTGCGAGTACAGCTCGTCCTTGCTGAGGATGGTGTGGTCGTCGCCGGGGCTGATGTAGCTGAGGAGGGTGATGCCAGCAGCCTCGACCTGAGCCTCGTTCTTGTCGATCAGCTGCACGAGGTCGTCGGCTGCGATACCGGCCAGCGCCGAGAAGAAGGCCTGGGTCTCGTCGAAGGCGTAGTCGTGACGGGCGAAGGTGATGCGCGGCGCGTGGGTGCCAGCCTGGATGAACAGGCCGGGGAAGCTCCACGACTCGACGGTCTGGCCCTCGTTCTCGGGCCAGTCGGGAACGGCGTTCATCGTTCCCCACAGCCCGCCGATGAGAGCGTTGATGCCGGGCACGTCGGGGTAGGCGCCACTGCCGTCGGCGAGCACCGTGATCCGGGCGTCGGGCAGCGCGTCGGCGGCGAGGCCGGCGAAGAGCGGGTCGGGCACGGAGCCGGCACTCTCACCCGACACGACGACGTGCTCGGCGTCGGGGAAGGCGGCCGCGAGGGCATCGAGCGCGGCGACGCCGTTGACGTAACCCTTGTGCTCGACCACGACGCCGTTGCCGTAGTCGGCGGTGTTGTTGCCGATGTGGACGTCGCCGGTGCAGTAGGGCACCCAGACGACGCTCCAGTAGCGGAACGGGTTCTCGGGGTTCGCGTCGTCCCAGATTCCCTCACTCAGATCGCTCAGGGTCTCGTCGTGCCCGATCGCCGTCTTGTAGGCCGGGTTCGAGGGGTCGCAGGTCTCGGGGCTGAAGCAGGCGCCACCACCCTCGAAGTAGAAGAGCACCTTGGCCGGATCGCGGTGGCGCATCCAGAAGTGGAACTCCGAACCGTCGCCGCACATGCAGTCGGCCGGGGCCTCGACCTGCTCGAACCCCTCGGCCTCCGAGACGGGCGCGGTAGGGGCGGTGCTGGTATCGGGAGCGGTGGTCTCGGGCGCCGACGACTCGGTGCTGCTGGCGAGCGTGGTCTCGACTGCCGCAGTGGTCGTGTCGACAGCGGCAGGCGTGTCGTCGCTGCACGCGGCGAGCACGACGGCGGGCAGGAGCAGGAGAGCGGCGAGGCGGCGGACCGATGACATGCCCGCACGCTAGCCAGCGGTGGCACGAGGGGTACGGTGAAGCCCGTGAACTGGGATCAACTGGTGCAGGGAGTCGACCTGCCGTTCCACCCCGACCTGAAGGTGCCGGCGCTGACCGAGGTGCGCCTTCCGGTGCCGCAGCCCGATGCGCTCGACGACGTCGAACGGCACGCCCGCGAGAACGTGATCGCCCGGTTGGCGGGCGACGTGACGCCGGGGATGACGGTCGCCGTCGGCGGCGGAAGCCGTGGGCTGACCCAGCGCGTCGCCCTGATGCGCGGTGCCATCTCCGGACTCCGTGCGTTGGGTGCCGAACCATTCGTCGTCCCGGCGATGGGCAGCCACGGCGGAGCGACCGACGAGGGCCAGCGGGCGATGCTGGCGAGCCTCGGGATCACCGAGGAGTCGGTGGGTGCCGAGATCCGCTCGTCGATGCGCACCGTCGAGGTCGCGCGCACGGCCGTCGGGATGCCGCTCGATCTCGACGAGCACGCGGCAGGAGCCGACCGCATCTTCCCGGTCAACCGCATCAAGCCGCACACCTGTTTCAAGGGCCGCATCGAGAGCGGCCTCACGAAGATGGCCGTCGTCGGCTTCGGCAAGCAGCCGGGCGCTGCGCAGATCCATGCGTGCGGCCCTGTCGAGATGCGCGACCGCATCGTCGACGGCATCGCGGCACTCCGCTCCACGGGTCGACTGCTCGGCGGCCTCGGGAGCATCGAGTCGGCGAGTGGTGAGGTCGTCGAGGTCCATGCGCTCGACGCCAACGAGGTCGGTGGCGCGAGGGAGATCGAACTCACCGACCGCACCCGCGAACTCGTCCCGCCGCTGCCGTTCCCGCAGATCGACGTGCTGATCGTCGACCGCGGCGGCAAGGACATCAGCGGCACGACGATGGACCCCAACGTCACCGGTCGCTTCTGGGTGCACGGCCTCGACGACCTCGCCGAGCCCGACGTGAGCACGATCGTCCTGCTCGACGTCACCGACGTGTCGGGCGGCAACGTGCTCGGCATCGGGTTCGCCGACTTCATCCCCGTGTCGCTCGCCGAGAAGATCGACTTCCGCAAGACCTACGTCAACTGCATCACGGCCGGGATCGCGGGTGTGCGGCGGAGTCGGATGCCGATGGTGCTACCCACCGAGGACGACTGCGTGAAGGCGGCGCTCAGCATGTGCGGTCGAGCCTTCGACCAGCCCAAGCGAGTGGTGCGGATCGAGAGCACTCTGCACCTCACTCGGTGCTGGGTGAGCGACCTGCTGCTCTCCGAACTGCCCGCCGGGGCGACGATCGTCGAGTGACCGCTCACCTGCTCGACGCGCTGCGCGCCGCGGTCGGCGCCGAGCACGTCATGGTCGACGCCGACCTCCGGGCTGGCTACGAGGTCGACTGGCTCGGCAAGTGGAGCGGCACCGCTCTCTGCGTCGTGAGGCCGGCGACCACCGTCGAGGTGTCGGCCGTCGTGTCGGCGTGTCGCGCTGCGGGAGCGGTGATCGTGCCGCAGGGCGGGAACACCGGCCTCGTCGGTGGCAGCGTTCCGCACGAGGGTGAGCGTCCGGTGGTCGTGCTGAGCACGCGTCGCCTCACGCGACTCGACCCGGTCGACCCGGCGATGATGCAGGTGACCGTCGGTGCCGGGGTCACGATCGAGGCGGTGCAACAGCACGCGCGCGTCGCAGGTCTCGACATGGCCGTCGACTGGGGAGCGCGCGCCTCGGCCACGGTCGGTGGAGCCGTGAGCACAAATGCCGGTGGGTCGCGGGTCGTCCGCTTCGGGACGATGCGCGCCCAGGTGATGGGACTCGAGGTGGTGCTGGCCGACGGGTCGGTGGTGTCGCACCTCTCGGGTCTCCCGAAGGAGACGGCGGGGATGCACCTGCCGTCGTTGTTCTGCGGTGCGGAGGGGACACTCGGCGTGGTGACCGCCGTGCGACTGCGCCTCGTGCCGTGGTTCCGCGAGACCGCCGCTGCGTGGGTGGCCTGCGAGTCGGTCGACGACGCTGTCTCGCTGCTCGGCGAGTTGCGTGGTCTCGCGGCGCTCGATGCCGTCGAGATGCTGATGCCCGAGGCCGTGCGGGTGGCCTGCGATCACCTCGGTGTCGCTCCGCCGATCGACCCTTCGTCGGTGGGTCCGCGCGGCGTGTTCGTGATGGTCGATTGCGCGGCCCACCACGATCCGGTCGACGAACTCGCCGCGTTGCTCGGCGCGCACCGTGGCGTGTTGGCGGTCGGCCCGCAGCGCGAACTGCTGTACCGGATCCGCGACCACGTGACGATCGCGATCGGGGCGCTCGGTACTCCGGTGAAGCTCGACGTCGCTCTCCCGCTCTCGCGCCTCGGCCAGTTCGTCGGATGGCTCGACGACTCGGTGTCGACCCTGGCGCGCGGTGCGCGCCTGATCGTCTTCGGTCATCTGGCCGAGGGCAACCTGCATGTCAACGTGCTCGGTGCCGACGAACGTGCAGCGGCCCTCACGTCGTCGGTGCTGTCGAGCGTGATCTCACTCGGTGGAGCGATCAGCGCCGAGCACGGCATCGGAGTCGCCAAGGCGTCGTGGTTGCGACGGGCGAAGGGAGACGCCGCCGTCGACGCGATGCTCGCCGTCCGCCGCGCCCTCGACCCGACGTGCGTCTTCAACCCCGGCGTCCTGACCCCCCTCGACTGACCCCCGCTCACCGGAGCGGAGGCGGCTCGTCGGTCTAGCGGCGCGCTTCGGCGTCGTCGAGTTGGCCGCGGTTGAGCAGCGCGTGCATCGCGAGGCCCTCGGCCGCGAGTGCGGAACCCTTGTCGGGGCTCCGGTCGATCACGCACAGCACGTCGGTGACGAGGGCACCCAGCTCGCGCAGTTGGTTCGTGCTGATGACCACCTGGCCACCGGTGGTGATCACGTCCTCGACCACGGTCACCTTCCGGCCGACGATCTCGGCACCCTCGGCGAGCAGGGCCGTGCCGTAGGTCTTGGCCTCCTTGCGGACGAACGCCGCCGGGATGCCGGTGTGCAACGACAGGGCCGTGGCGATCGGGATGCCACCCATCTCGAGTCCGGCGAGGACCTCGGTGCCGGCCGGGATCATCGGAGCGAGGGCCTCGGCGATCCGGCGGAGGAGGCCGGGCTGGGCCTCGAAGCGGTACTTGTCGAAGTACTCCGTGGCGATCTGGCCGGAGCGGAGGGTGAACGTCCCGGTCAGCCGGCAGATGGCGTTCACGTCGAAGGCGAGCTGGTCGAGGTCGGTCGTCATGTGGTCAGTCTGCCTTGGTGCGCGCGTCGCGGACGAGGACTTCCTGGGCGACGGTGGCGACGTGGACACCCTCGGCGGTGAAGACGTGTCCGACACTGAGCCCACGACCACCGACGTAGGCGTGGCACGTGAAGTCGTAGAGGTGCCAGTCGCTGGCCACCACCGGTCGGTGGAACCAGATGGTGTGGTCGAGGCTGGCGTTGAACGTGATGCCCTCGGTGTCGCGGAACTCGGGATGCGCAGCGTGCACCGACTCGGCCGGCATGTCGTCGCTCATGTACGCCATCCAGCAACGGTTCAGGAGTTGATCGTCGCCCGGTTGGGCGTTGGTACGCATCCACGCCGCAGCGCGTCCAGCGCCCGTGCGCAGATCGCCCTGCAAGGCGGCGCGGGGCACCGACCGCCGGTCGAACCCTTCCCACCACGCATCGCTCTCGAGCGCATCGGGTCGCGGCATCGTGTCGTCGAACGGCACGGTGGTGATGTCGGCCGTCGGTTCGGCGAGTTGGAACGACGCCTCGAGGTTGAGGATCGCGCCGACGGCCTGTCGAGCGACGACACGGCGCGTGCTGAACGAGCGGCCGTTGCGGATCCGGTCGACCTCGAAGCGGATCGGCTCGGTGTGGTCGCCGCGGCGGATGAAGTAGGCGCGCAGCGAGTGGACCATCTGCGCCGGTTCGACCGTCGCCGCCGCGGCCCGGAGGGCCTGCGCCACGATCTGACCACCGAAGAGCCCGCCCCACGGGTAGCGCGGGCCGACGCCGACGAACGTGTCGGGTCCGTGCGGCTCCAGGTCGAAGAGAGTGTTCGCGTCCATGCGGGGTCAGAGTGCGATCGCGTCGAGGGCGTCGACCCCGCGCCCGGCGTGTCGGACGCTGCGCGACAGGTCGAAGGCGTCGTCGAGGACGCTCGGTGCGACCGTGACCCGCGGGTCGGCCTCGAGGAGTTCGCGGAACGAGCGCCGCTCGTCCCAGGCGCGTCCGGCGTTCTCCTGCACGATGCGGTACGCCTCGTCGCGGGTGAGGCCGGCCTGCACGAGACCGAGCAGCACGGGCTGACTGAAGACGAGCCCGTGGCTGGCCCACAGGTTCTCGACCATGCGGGCCGGGAAGACCTGGAGCCCGCTGAGCAGGCGTGCCATCCGGCGCATCACGTAGTACGCCATCAGCGCGCTGTCGGGGAGGACGATGCGCTCGACCGAGCTGTGCGAGATGTCGCGCTCGTGCCAGAGGGCGACGTCCTGGAGACCCGCCTGGAGGTTGCCGCGGAGCACTCGGCTGAGACCGCTGATCGTTTCGGCGCTGATCGGGTTGCGCTTGTGCGGCATCGCGCTCGACCCCTTCTGGCCGACCTTGAACCCCTCCTGCACCTCACCGACCTCGGTGCGCTGAAGGTGCCGGAGTTCGACGGCGATGAGTTCCATCGTGCTGCCCACCGCGGCGCACGCGTAGAGGAACTCGGCGTGGCGATCGCGTGCGATGACCTGCGTCGCCGGTACGGCGCGGAGTCCGAGAGCGCCGGCCACGTGAGCCTCGATCGACGGGTCGATGTTGCTGAAGGTGCCGACGGCCCCGCTCAGCTTGCACACGGCCACCGACTCGCGTGCGGCGCGCAGACGCTGGCGGTCGCGGTCGACCTGCAGAGCCCACAGGGCGACCTTCGCGCCGAACGTCGTCGGCTCGGCATGGATGCCGTGGGTGCGACCGATCATCACGGTGTCGCGGTGCTCGCGTGCCATGGCGATGAGGACGCGCAGCAGGTCGTCGGCCGCCGACAGCATCAGGTCGCAGGCGTCGCGCATCATCCAGCACCACGCAGTGTCGACGACATCGCTGCTCGTGAGCCCGTAGTGGATCCAGGCCCCGGCGGGTGCCCCGATGGCCGACTGCACCACGTCGACGAAGGCCGCCACGTCGTGATCGGTGATCTTCTCGCGCTCCTCGACCGCGGTCACGAAGTCGGCGTCGACCCGGGGTGCACGCTCACGACACGTCGCCGCATCGGCCGCCGGCACGACGCCGAGGGCGACGTGAGCCTCGGTGGCCAGCAGCTCGATCTCGAGATAGCGGGCGAAGCGCGCGGTGTCGCTGAACACCTCGGCCATCTCGGGGAGCGTGTACCGCGGGATCACGACCAGACCACGTAGCTCTCGCGCTCGGCACCGGTACCGACGATCGTGACGGGAATCCTGACCTCTCGCTCGACGAGCGCCACGAAGTCGCGGGCGGCCTGGGGGAGGGCGTCGATCTCGGTGACCGAGCTGATGTCGGTGAGCCAACCGGGGAGCACGGCGTACACCGGCTCGCCGTCGGGACCGTACGAGGTGCAGACCTTGATCTCCTCGAACGTGTCGAGCACGTCGAGCTTGGTCAGGGCGATCTCGGTGAGGCTGTTGTTGCGCACGGCCTTGCGGAGCATCACGACGTCGAGCCACCCGCAGCGGCGACGGCGGCCGGTGACGGTGCCGAACTCGCGCCCGATCTCGACGAGCTTGTCGCCGAGTTCGTCGTGCAGTTCGGTGGCGAACGGTCCGCTACCCACGCGTGTGGCATAGGCCTTGGTGATGCCCACGATGCGTGTGAGGTACCGCGGGCCGATGCCGGTGCCGACACATGCTCCGCCGGCCGACGGATTGCTCGAGGTCACGAATGGGTAGGTGCCGTGATCGAGGTCGAGGAACGTCGCCTGTGCGCCTTCGAGGAGGATGGCGTCGTCGGCGTCGAGGGCCTCGTGGAGCATCTCGACGGTGTCGGTGACGTACGGAGCGAGACGGGCACCAAGTTCGGCGAACTGCTGCACCACACCCTCGACGAAGAGCGCTTCGCCACCGAGCGCGGCGATCTCGGCGTTGTGGTGAGCGCACTGCGTGCGGACCGACTCGGCGAACGCCACCGGGTCGAGAACCTCACCGGCGCGGATGCCGATGCGGCGGGCCTTGTCGGCGTACGCCGGGCCGATGCCCTTGAGGGTCGTGCCGATCTTCTCGTCGCCGCGCCCGGCCTCGTAGAGGGCGTCGAGGCTCTGGTGCCACGGGAAGATCAGGTGGGCCTGGCTGCTGACCTTCAACTTGGCGCAGCTGATGCCACGGCCTTCGAGGGTGTCGATCTCGCGGAAGAGGGTGGGGAGGTCGACCACGACACCGTTGCCGATCACCGGCACGATGTGCGGGTAGAGCACGCCGCTGGGGATCAACTGGAGCGCGTAACGCTCGGTGCCGACGACGACCGTGTGGCCGGCGTTGTGGCCGCCCTGGTAGCGCACGACGTGGGTGTGTTCGGCGGCCAACAGGTCGATGACCTTGGCCTTGCCCTCATCGCCCCATTGGGCGCCGACGACAACGGTGACGGGCATGGCGGAACGCTCCTCGCGGTGTACGGAACGTGTCGGAAGCCTACTGGCCCGAGCGCGAGACTGGCCGGATGCGGATCGACGAGTACCTCCAGCACGACGCCACCGGCCTGGCGGGCCTCGTTCGAGCGGGTGAGGTGACGGCGCACGAACTGCTCGACCTCGCGCTCCAGCGGACGGCGGCCACCGACGAGGCCATCGGCGCAGTGGTCCATGTCGAGGAGGCCGCGGCGCGGCGCTCGATCGACGCCGGTCTTCCCGAAGGGCCCTTCACCGGCGTGCCGTTCCTGCTCAAGGACCTCGGCTGCGAAGCGATCGACTTCCCATCGAGCCAGGGCTCGCAGTTGTTCGCCGACAGTCGGTACTCCTACGACAGCGAGATCTTCCTCCGGATGCGCGCCACCGGTCTGGTGACCTTCGGTCGGACGGCTGCGCCCGAGGGCGGCGTGGGACCGACCACCGAGGCTCAGGTGTACGGACGGGCGACCCGGAACCCGTGGAACCGCGACCGTGTGTGCGGAGGTTCGAGTGGTGGTGCCGGTGCCGCGGTCGCGGCCGGCGTGACCCCGATTGCCCACGGCAGCGACGGTGGCGGTTCGGTCCGGATCCCTGCCAGCAACAACGGTCTGTTCGGCATGAAGGCGACGCGCGCGCTGTTCCCCGATGGCCCTGCGTCGGGGGAAGGCTGGGCCGGAATGGCCATCGACGGATTCTTCACTCGCACGGTGCGCGACCAGGCGGCGTTCTTCGACGCGTGCGCCGGACCCGACACGGGTGTTCCGTACTACGCCCCGCGGTACGCACCGCCGGAGGGCACGTTCCTCGACGCGATCTCCCGTCCACCGCGTCGTCTGAAGGTCGCGATGTCGACCACGACCTTCACCGGCGCTCCGCTCCATGCCGACTGCGTGGCTGCGGTCGAGCACACGGCCCGGGTTCTCGAGTCGCTCGGACACGAGGTCGTGGTCGACATGCCGACGGTGCCGATGCTCGAGTTCATGGAGGCGTGGAGCCTGATCGTCGCCTGCGGTTCGCACCTGATGGTCGATTCGCGCCTCGCCGCCCTCGGCCGCGACGACGCCGGCGACGACATCGAGGGGATCACCCGGCTGTCGTGCGAGCTCGGTCGCACGGTCACCGGTGCCCGCTATCTCGCATCGGTCGATGCGGTCCACGCGATCGGTCGCACGGTCGCCCGGTTCATGGAGGGCTACGACATCCTCCTGACCTCGACGATGGGCGAGCCGCCGGCCGAGATCGGTCGCTTCAACCCCCGCCGCACCGATGCGTGGTCGACCTTCCTCGAGTACCGGCTCGATCACGTGCTGCCCTACAGCCCCTTCACGCCGCTCGCGAACGGCACCGGTCAGCCAGCGATGAACCTCCCGCTGTACGTGTCGGCCGAGGGTCTGCCGATCGGCACGCACCTGATGGCGCGGGCGGGCGACGACCACACCCTGCTGCAACTCGCGGCGCAGTGCGAGCAGGCCGATCCGTGGATGGCTCGCCGCCCGGTGCTCTGAGCGGTCGCTGTCACCGTTTATCCCGGCCGACCCGCGATCGAGCGCCACTAGCGTTCGGAAGATGACGGTGATGCGGCGCCTGGTGTGGTCGGCGATGGACGAGGACGAACGCGAGGCGTTGTGTCACCGCGGCCTCGAGGCGATCTTCGATCCCGCGCTCAAGGCAGCCATCGGTCGGATCATCGACGACGTCAGGGCCGAGGGTGATGCGGCCGTGTGTCGCGCCCTACGCGACTTCGACAAGGTGACGCTCGAGCCGCACCAACTGCGCGCCTCTGCCGACGAGATCGCCTCCGCCGCTGTCGACTCCGCCGTCGACGAGGCGATCGACGACGCGATCCTCCACCTGCGTCGGTTCAACGAACAGCTGATGGCCCGTGCCGCCGACTGGGAGTTCGAGAGCGAGCCGGGTCTCGTCGTGGGTGAAAAGGTCACGCCGATCTCGTCGGCCGGACTGTTCGTCCCGAGCGGGAAGGCCAGCTACCCGAGCGTCGCCTACCAGTTGGCGGTCCCGGCGGTGGTGGCCGGTGTTCCCGAACTCGCGTTGGTCGTTCCTCCGATGCCCGACGGCAGTGGCCGTATCGACCCCGCGGTGCTCGTGGTGTGTCGCAAGCTCGGGATCGAGCAGGTGTTCCGCGTCAACGGCCCGGCGGGTGTGGCGGCGCTCGGCTTCGGCACCGAGACCATCCCGCAGGTGCGCAAGATCGTCGGCCCCGGCTCTCCGCCGGTCGCCTGTGCGCAGGTCGAGATGCAGCGGTACGGGGTGGCGACGATGATGATCCTCGGCCCCACCGAGAGCCTCGTCCTCGCCGACGACGCCGCTGATGCGCGGCTCTGTGCGGCCGATCTCCTCAACGAGGCCGAGCACGGAACCGACTCGTCGGTGTTGTTGGTGACCACCTCGCCGCGTCTCGCCGATGCGGTCGACGACGAGCTCGAGCTCCAACTCGGCGACCTTCCGCCGGCGCGTGCCGAGGCGGCTCGCGCGGCGCTCGGCCACAACGGTGGGTGTGTCGTGGTGCGCGATCTCGCCGAGGGTGCCGAGGTGGCCAACCGGTGGGCGCCCGAGCACCTCCAGGTTGTGGTCGATCCGTCGATCGAGGTCGACGTGGTGGCGATGCTGGTGAACGCCGGCGAGATCCTCGTCGGTCAGGACACGCTGTTCAGCGCCGGGAACTTCGTGATCGGGTGTCCGGCCAGCTTGCCCACGGGTGGGTTCGCTCACGTCAGCAGTGGGATCACGGCCGAGGCCTTCCTGAAGCGCACGGCCGTGGCCCGGGCTGACGCGCGGGCTCGGGCCCGGATGACCCCGACCATCGTCGCGATGTCGGACCACGAAGGCTTCCCGGCCCACCGCCGGGCCGCCACCATCCGCCCCACCTGACCCCACTCCCCGTTCCGATGAGAGATGAGTGTCGCTGGCGACCTCATCTCTCATCGGAAGGGATTAGGAGAGGGTGAGGGCGGTGCCGTCGGGCGAGACGCTCACTGTGACGGTGTCGCCATCGGACAGAGAGCCGTCGAGGATCCTGAGGGCCACCTTGTCGGCGAGTTCGCGCTGGATGATGCGCTTCAGCGGGCGCGCACCGAAGACCGGGTCGAAGCCTTCGTGGGCGAGCCACGACATGGCCGTCGGGGTGACGTCGAGGGTCAGACGACGTTCGGTCATCCGCTCGCGCAACCGCTCAAGCTGGATGGTGACGATGTGGGTCAGGTCATCCTCGCTGAGCGACCGGAAGCGGATGATCTCGTCGATGCGGTTGACGAACTCGGGCCGGAAGTACTCGATGGGCTCGCCGGGCAGGTTGCTCGTCATCACGATCACGACGTTGGTGAAGTCGACGGTGCGACCCTGGCCATCGGTCAACCGGCCGTCGTCGAGCACCTGGAGCAACACGTTGAACACGTCGGGGTGGGCCTTCTCGATCTCGTCGAGCAGCACGACGCTGTACGGGCGACGCCGCACGGCCTCGGTGAGTTGCCCGCCCTGGTCGTAGCCGACATAGCCGGGGGGCGCTCCGATGAGACGACTGACCGAGTACTTCTCCATGTACTCACCCATGTCGATGCGGACCATCGCCCGCTCATCGTCGAAGAGGTACTCGGCCACGGCGCGGGCGAGTTCGGTCTTGCCGACACCGGTCGGTCCGAGGAACATGAACGAGCCGATCGGACGGTGAGGGTCGGCGAGCCCGGCCCGCGAACGGCGGATCGCGTTGGCGACGGCGGTGACCGCGTCGTCCTGCCCGATGACGCGGCGGTGGAGCAACGACTCGAGGTGCACGAGCTTGGCCATCTCGGTCTCGAGCAGGCGGCTCACGGGCACACCCGTCCAGCGGCTCACCACTTCAGCGATGTCGTCGGCGTCGACCTCTTCCTTGAGCATCCGCCGCTCGCCCTGGAGGGTGTCGAGGTGGGCCGTCGCCTCGCCGATGCGACGCTCGAGCTCGGGGAGTCGGCCGTAACGGATCTCGGCAGCGACGTTGAGGTCGGCCTCGCGCTCGAGCTGGGTGCGGAGGTGTTCGAGTTCTTCCTTCAGCGAGCGGATCGCGTCGATCGCCTGCTTCTCGTTCTCCCAGTGCTCGCGCATCTCGTGCACCTGCGCGTTGAGCAGGGCGAGTTCGTCGACGAGCGTGTCGAGGCGCTCGAGCGAGGCGGCATCGGTCTCCTTGGCGAGGGCGACCTGCTCGATCTCGAGCTGCAGGATGCGCCGCTGCACGATGTCGATCTCGGTGGGCACCGAGTCGATCTCGATGCGCAACTTGCTGGCCGCCTCGTCGACGAGGTCGATGGCCTTGTCGGGGAGGAAGCGGTTGGTGAGATAGCGGTTGCTGAGCACGGCGGCCGAGACGAGCGCCGAATCCTGGATGCGCACACCGTGGTGCACCTCGTACCGCTCCTTGAGCCCGCGCAGGATGCCGATCGTGTCGTCGACCGACGGCTCGCCTACGTAGACCTGCTGGAAGCGCCGTTCGAGCGCGGGGTCCTTCTCGACGTGGGTGCGGAACTCGTCGAGGGTGGTGGCACCGATCATGTGCAACTCGCCGCGCGCCAGCATCGGCTTGATCATGTTGCCGGCGTCCATCGCGCCCTCGGCCTTGCCGGCCCCGACGAGCGTGTGCATCTCGTCGATGAAGGTGATGACCTCACCCTCGGCGTCGGTGATCTCCTTGAGCACCGCCTTGAGGCGCTCCTCGAACTCGCCGCGGTACTTGGCCCCGGCCAGCATGCTGGCGAGGTCGAGGGAGACGAGCCGCTTGTCCTTCAGCCCCTCGGGCACGTCGCCGTCGGCGATGCGGCGGGCGAGGCCCTCGACGATGGCGGTCTTGCCGACACCCGGCTCGCCGATGAGGACAGGGTTGTTCTTGGTACGGCGACTGAGCACCTGGATCACGCGGCGGATCTCGTCGTCGCGCCCGATGACGGGATCGATCTTGCCCTCACGGGCGCGCTGGGTGAGGTCGTGGCCGTACTTCTCGAGTGCGCCGAACTGCTCCTCGGGGTTCTGGCTGGTGACGCGGTGGCTGCCGCGGACGTCGCGCAACGCCTGGAGCAACTCCTCGCTGCCGATTCCGAGCCGCTGGTTCATGGCGAGCAGGAGGTGCTCGACGCTGAGATAGTCGTCGCGCAGATCGCGCTGGTACTTCTGGGCGTTCTCGACGACGTTGTTGAGTTCGCGCGACATGCGTGGTTCGTCGCCGCCGTAGGCACGGGGGAGTCGTTCGACCGCCTCGTCGGCCCGGTTGCGGACCATCAGCGGAGCGAGGCCCAACTTGGCGAGGACGGCGGGGATGATCGTGCCGTCCTGGCGCATCAGCGCGGAGAGGACGTGGTCGGGGGTCAGTTCGGGGTTGGAGAGCGACTTCGCCTGGTCGATGGCCGCGGCGAAGGCCTCGTTGGTCTTGAGGGTCCACTTCTTCGGATCGAACGCCATGAGGGGATCATACCCCTGTGCAGAAAACTTGCTACGCCTCGTATCAACTTTCGAGCGACGTCCGCAGCTGCGAGTCGGCTGGCCGGCCATGAGGTCGAGAGTGGCCGAGGTGCGGCCGAGATGCGGCCGAGATGCGGTCGGGTCGTGGTGACGCTCCGTCAGGCCCCCCAGTCGCAGCCCGGTGAGGTGGCGCCCAGTACCGTGACCGCATGCGCCCGTCACGCCTCGCCTTGTTGATCGCCCCTCTCGCCCTGCTCGCCGCCTGCGGCGACCTCCCGACGGGCGCCGATGCCCAGAATCCGACCGGCTACTCCTCGACCGGGATCTCCAAGACCGCCCTCCTCGACGCCCAGGAGCGCACGATCCTCGACCAGCTGCTCGAGTACCCGCACGACTCGCAGGCCCAGGTCTCGGCGGCCGTCCTCGAGTTCGCTCCCGGGGCCGAGACCGGCTGGCACTACCACGATGCGCCGCTGTTCGTGTACGTGCTCGAGGGCACCGTCACCGTGACCTACGACGTCGACGGCACCGAGGTCGTCAAGGAGTACGGCCCCGGGGAGTCGATCATGGAGGCCATCGGCACGCACCACGTCGGTCGCAACCTCGGTGACGTTCCCGTGCGCCTCCTGGCGGTCAACATCGGCGCCGACGGGATCGCCAATACGGTCTCTCTCTGAGGTCAATACACCACGCTGAGTGAGTAGCGAACCATTCGGGCACCCGAAAGTCAATTTCTGTTCAAGTCAGGTGGCAGAGCCGCCGACAACTTCCCCGCTGACGTCATCCGACGGCAGTGAGACAGCCGGAACCGACCGGCGAAAGGAAGGAACACCATGAGGATCAACCGCACCGTCGCCGTCGCCCTGATCGGCGGGCTCGCCGTGGCCGGAATGGCCGGCGCATCGGCCGCCACCCTGGGCGGAATGTCGAGTGGCGTGATGGGCGCCGAGGATGCCGTCGTCGCGGCCTGCGACTCCGACGGCCTGACCGTCGCCTACGGCACCGCCTACGACTCGACCGCCCAGACCTTCCAGGTCACCACCGTCACCCTCTCGGGGGTCTCGTCGAACTGCAGCGGCAAGTCGACCACGGTGTCGCTGCGGTCGAGCAGCGCCGCCCTGAGTTCGCAGACGGTCTCGTCGTTGTCGCTCACGTCGGGGTCGGCCACCATCACCCTGTCGACCCCGGTCGCCGCAAGTTCGGTGGCCGGCGTCTCGGTGGTCATCGCGGGCTGACCATGAAAAGGGTGGTCGTTCTCGGTGTCGCACTCGCGGCGGGTGCGGTCGGGGTCATCCCGGCCGTCACCCTGCCCGCGAGTGCGGCGACGCTCGGTGGGATGTCGAGCGCGGGGCTGTCGTCGCACGACTCGGCGTCGAGTCCGTCGACCCCCGTGGTGCTGTCGTGCGACGACTTCGCCCGGTCGGCCCCCACCGGTTCGGCGTTGGTGTCGCGGCCGGTGCAACTGCCGGCAGCGTGTGGTGCCGGCACGTGGTCGGTCCACCTCGGTACCTGGTCGATCAGCAGCGGCAAGCTCGCTGCGTCGACCACCAACGCCACGGCGAGTGTGCCGACCCTGAGCGCGTCGGGCATCACCGGAACTGTCGAGATGGCCGCCGAGGCAGTGATCGAGGGCCTCAACGGTGGCAGCCGTGAAGCGGGCGTGGCGATCGACCACTCGGGCGCGAGCAGGGTCTATCTCTCGGCCACCGTGACCAACGGGAGCACGGTGACGCTCCGTCTGGTCAACGGCTCGACCCTCACCACCCTGGCCTCGGCGTCCGTCGTCGCGACGGCCTCGACCACCGTCCGGCTCGCTCGCGTGGGCACCGCGGTCACGGTTGCCGTGAACGGCACGACGGTCGTCAACCACACCCTCTCGGCCGCCCGTGTCTCGACGCTCTCGTCGGGCACCCGCGCCGGGCTCGTGTGGCGATCCGGCTCGACCGTGCGCTTCTCGCGCCTGCTCGTGACCTTGGGGGCCTGAGATGTCGCGACGACTCGATGGTGACCCCGCCCCGACGCGTCGCCTCGCCGACGTGGTGGCACTGGTGGTCATCGCCGCACTGGCCTGGCTGTTGTGGCCACCGATGTTCGGCGGTGACACCCGCCTCGTCACGGTCGCTGGGCACTCGATGGAGCCGACGTGGGAGTTGGGTGATGCACTCGTCGTGCGTCCCCTCGACAACCCGGCGCGTGGCGACGTCGTCGTGTTTCGCGTTCCCGCCGACGAGCCGGGTGCAGGTCGGCTCGTCGTCCACCGCCTCGTGGGTCAGCGTGACGACGGAACCTGGATCACCCGCGGCGACAACCGCGACACCGACGACACCTTCCGCCTCACCGATGACGACATCGTCGGAACGCCGATGGTGACGGTGCCGCGACTGGCCCAGGCGCTCGCAGTACTACGCAGTCCGCTCGGCATCTCGGTGCTGGCCGGACTCCTCACGACGGTGTTGCTGTGGCCGGCGGCGACCGTCGACGATCAGCGCGTCGGCAAGGGCGTGCGTGTGATGCGCTTGGCCCGGGCCTGGAGTACCCGGGCCATGAACGAGAAGGCGAGGATCGACGCCACGGCGACGAGCGTGCACACGAACACGATGTTCGCCGCGTCGGAGCCGGCCATGATTCCGTGCACGGTCGAGAGCACGAACACGATGTAGCTGGTGAGGTGGATCATGTTCCACACCTTGCGCGGCAGCTTCTTGATCAGCAGCGAGGTCACCTCGACCACCACGAGGATGTAGAGGGCCACGATCCCGAAGGCCGACGGAATCGTCTTCCACTCGATCTGCATCGGGACGAGGAGATCGGCCACGGTCGGCTTCAGCCAGCCGTCGCCCAGCAGCACGAAGACGTGCACGAGGACCGTGACCACCGTGACGGCGCCGAGCCAGCGGTGCAGGTCGAGCAGCCACGCCGGTCGGTCGGCGGGCTTGAGCATCCGCGTGATGAGGAGGATGCCCCACAGGCAGGTGGCCGCAAGAGCGATCCAGGCGACCATGCCGCTCGCACGGGAGAGGTACCACCAGAAGTGTTCGTCGACGCTCACAGTTCGAATGCTCCCAGAGTCGAGGTCCGATGGACAGCACCATCGGAGGTGATCACGAGGCCGGCGAGCCCGACCCGTTCGAGAAGGGCGACGCCCGCACGCGGATCGACGAGCATCACCGAGGTGGCGAAGACCTCGGCCGTCGCCGCATCGGAGGCCATCACCGTGGCCGTGAGGACGGTGGTCGCCGACGTGCGGCCGGTGGCGGGGTCGATGAGGTGGTGGGCCGAGCTGCCGTCGGCGCGCTCCCATCGGCGCACGGTGGTGCCCGAGGTGGCGATGCCGCCCTGGCCGACGCGGAGGAAGGCGATGTGGTGGGGCGGGTCGAGCGGGTTCTCGATGCCGAGGTGCCAACTCGAGTCGCCCGTCGGCGTGCCGAGGACGCGGAGGTCGCCACCGATGTTGACGACGACTCCGGTGGCGCCCATCTCGAGAAGGTCTTCGGCGACGATGTCGGCCGCGAAGCCCTTGCCGATCCCGCCGAGGTCGATGGCCGACCCGGGTGGCACGGTGAGCGTCGACGAGCCGTAGTCGTAGACGATCCATCCCGATGTCCCGATCCGGGTGGCGGGAAGACTCGGGGCGAGGTCGCGGGTCACCACGCTGTGCGAGTACCCCTCGTGCACCAGCGCCGGGAGCACGGTCACGTCGAAGCGACCGTCGGTCTGCTTCCAGCCGTCGATCGCTCTGGCCACGACGGCGAGGGTGTCGGGCTCGACCACGACGGCCTCCCCCGGGTGCAGGTTGGCGCGGGTGATGTCGCTGTCGGGGAGGAACCGGCTCCACCACGACTCGAGCTCGCGCAGTCGCCGCTCTCCCTCGTCGAGCATCGCGGCCGTGCCGCCGTGGACGACGAGGTGGGCAGTGCAGCCCATCACCTTGAAGGTGCGCTGGAGCGCGTTCGTGGAATCGACGTTCGTCATGGGAGCGTCCCGGGAAGTGGTGTCAACGGAGTCTGTCAGCGTGCCGCAGCACGCCGTGCTCACTTGCTCGGCGCCGTGGTGGTGGGCGGAGGCGGAGGAGCGGTGGTGGTGGGTGCCGCCGTGGTGGGCGGCGGCGTCGCCGGGGTGACCGGTGCTGCCGTCGTCTGCGGAGCGGCAGACGGGTTGGTGGTGGCCGTGGTGGGGGCGGAGGAGGCCGGGGCGGACGAGCCGCCCGTGCTGCCGGAGGCGACCGTCGGGACGTTGACGGGCGCCAGCGTCGGCAACTCGAGCACGACTGTCTGGGTGGTGGGCAGGGTGGTGGGCGCGACCAGCGGCGGGATCGTCTCGACTCCGGCGATGGTGGTGCTGGCGTCGACGGGCAGCGAGGTGAGCGCGGGGTCGAACAGGGTGGTGGTGGGCTCGACCACGGCGACGGCCTGGGCGTCGAAGGTCGGCCGGTTGGCGGCCGAGATGACGCTGGTGAGGCCGAAGATCGCCGAGGTGGTGAGGCCGGTCACGAGGATCTTGCCGCCGGCTGCGACGCTCACCTTGTGTGAACGAGCAGCCGGAGTGGCGGTGGCCGTCGCCCGAGCCGCCGCGGCGGGGGCCGGAGCGGCGACCACAGCGGCGGGTGCGGGCGTGGCGACCGGTGCCGGAGCCGAGGTGATCGGCGCCGGTGCCGACATGGCGGGCCCGGTGGGGGGCTCGAAGAGCGAAGGCGTCGCGGCTGGCGCGGCCGGAGCAGCCGGTGCGGCGGCCTCCGTGGCGGCGACCGGGGCCTGGCCCCGACGGGCACGGATGGCCGCGATGCGGGCCGCCTGCTCAGCGGCGCGTGCCGCCGGGTCGGCCGACCCGTCGTCGAGGTGCTCAGTCATCGTCGCCCTCGTCGTCCTCGTGGTCGTCCTCGTGATCCTCGTCGTGATCCTCGTCGTGATCCTCGTCCTCGTCGTGATCCTCGTCCTCGTCGTCGTCCTCATGACCGCCCGACGGTGCCGTCGTGGTCTCGGGGCCGGGGACCGTGGTGGGGGCCGAGGCGTCGGGCGCCGTGGTCGGCGGCTCGGCGGGCGAGGTGGTGGTGGTCGGATCGGCGATCGTGACCACGGTGACGTCGGCGGTCGTGGTGGTGACGTCGGCGATCGTCGAGGTCACCGACGGGTCGTCGGCGGTGCCGACCGACGGAACGATCTCGCCGTCGATGAGATCGGCCGAGAAGGTGACGAGCTGGGTGCCGTTGCCGAGGAGGGCCTCGGCGTGGGTGCCGCTGCCCGAGGTGCCGAGCGAGGCCCAGCCGTCGGCGGTGGCGACGCCCGTGATGGTGATCGAGTCACCGATCTGCTCGACCCGGACAGTGGCCGCCGTGCCGATCTGGAAGTCGACGACCCGGTGGATCGGAGCCGCCGTGGTCTCGACGGCCGGGGCCAGCGTGGTCTCGGGGGCGGGCTCGGCAGCGGGGGTGGCGAGGCCAGCGTATGCGGCTCCACCGGTTCCGGCGACTCCGGCGATGGAGAGGGCGGCGATCCAGGTGCGGTTCATGTGGGGGCCTTTCTGCGACTCCGGCGGCCGGGGGCGGTCGCCGTTCTGTTGATCAGTGAAGCAGGCAGGCTTCCAAGGCAGTTCCCGACGTCATCCAAGAACTGTCCAAATCCGTCCTACGACGGGAGGGCTATCGGAATCACCGGGGCGGATCTTTCGTCAAGAGTCCGTTCACGATCGCGACGGCGAAGTCGGGCATCCCCGGCGCTGTGGCCATGCGCTCGAGTTCGCGGCGGAGCAACGCCTGCCGCTCCGGGTCGAACCGGGTGAACCGCAGTAGATCGCCCACGAGTCGCACCACCAGGCCGGCATTGGTGGGCATCAGGGCGATGACCTCGTCGACGAAGATGCGATAGCCCTCGCCCGACGGGTCGTGGAAGGCCGGTCGGTTGCGGGTCGCGAAGGGGAACCACACGGCCATCACCCGACCACGGTCGGTGGGGTCGTAGAGCGGACCACGTGCGAGCGCCGCGACGCGTGCCACGGTGTCGGACCTGCGCGAACCCGACTGGGCCCGGAGCCAGCGGTCGATGATCTTCGGCGACTCCTTCCAACGGTCCCAGCCCTCGGCGAGCAGATCGTCGTAGGAGACCGGGAGCGCCTCGTCGGGCAGGTGTGCGAGCTGGCCGAGTGCTCGGATGGCGCGGGTCGGATTGCTGCCGCGGTACTCGGCGAGTGCGACCTCGACAGCGGCGGCCGATCCGGTGGCCAGCAGCAGGGAGAGCACGGGTTCGACGAGCCATCGCCGGGCGATGTCGTCGGGCTCTCGTCCGTCGGGATCGTCGGCATGACGGGTGAGCAAGGCGACGAGGCGATCGTGGAGCACCGTGCCGAGCGCCGTCCGCAGCACTCCCAGTCCGTCGGCCACCCCGTCGACGTCGATCATCGGTTCGCGGTCGCCGAGCATGAACTCGTCGGGGACGGTGAGCAGGAGTGCGGCCAGGAGCGGATCGTCGATGCCGTCGTCGAGCGCGCCGGCGAGTGCCGATGCGAGGGCCGCACAGACAGCGGCCGCGTCGCCACCGCGGCGATGGGCGTCGACCGCACGGATGCCGAGCTCCTGGCTCGCCCACCAGCGCCCGACAGGGTCGTCGTCGTGACGGACGAGCAGTGCCAACTCGTGATCGGAGAGGGAGACCTCGAGATCGACCGGGGCCGAGAAGCCGCGCAGGGCCGACAGCACGGTGCCCTCGAGCGAGCCACCGGGCACCGGCGACAACTCGACGGTCGCCTCCCGCGACGTGAGGACGACCCTGTGCTCCCGACGGGCGACTCCGTCGGGTCCGATGGTCTCGACGGGCCCCTCCGGACCGACGGCGGCCATCGCCACGGGGATGCCGACGTTCGGTTCGTCGCGGAGCGAATCGGTCCGACGCACCTCGGCCACGATCCGACCGTCGGACTGGCGTGTGTCGATCCGCAGAGCCGGTCGACCGGCGAGCCCGAACCAGCGGGCGACGGCGCGCAGGTCGTCGGCCTGGGCCGGGCTGCTCTCCGCGGCGTGTTCGACGAAGTCGTCGACCGCGGCCGAACCGAGGTCGTAGCGCTCCCAGAACGTGGTGGTCACCCGGTGCCAGGCGTCGGCGCCGAGGACTGTGCGCAGCATGCCGAAGATCTCGGCGCCCTTGAGGTACGTCGTGCGGGTGTACAGCGCCTCGGGATCGTCGACCTCGCCACGCACCACCGGTGCGCCGATGGTGACCTCCTCGGGGAACTGGAGCCGTCGCAGGTCGAGGACGTCGAGCACCCGTGCCGCCGGGCCGAGCAGGTGGCGTCGGGTGTCGTTCTGCGCCGTGAGGACGGTGAGCCCCTCCTTGAGGGCGAGCTGCCCCCAACTGCGCACGGTGACCCGGTTGCCGCGGGTGTGGTGCCCGTACTCGTGTGCCGTGTTGAGGATGACGAGCATCAGGTCGTCGTCGGTGTGGCCCGTGGGGTCGGCGATGAGCACGGCCGGGTCGAAGAACATCAGCGACTGGTACTCGGTGGCGTCGGGGTACCCGGGCAGTGCGACGAAGGTGAGGGTGCGGTGCGGGTGCGCCAGACCTCCGGTGGCTCGGTCGAACTCGATGATGCGCGGAACGATGCCGAGGGCGAAGTCGGTGCCGTCGGCCAGTTCGGGCGGTGCAGCGATCGCGAGCCGTTCGAGGCGGTGGTCGCCGTCGGAGGAGGGCGTCAGTGCAACGGACCTGACCTCGAGGTCGCCGGCCACGAGGGCGAACAGGTACGAGGGCTTCGGCACGTCGTCGACGAAGGTCGTGGTCGTACGGCTGCCGTCGGTGCGCGTGTCGACGAGGTCGCCGTTGACGAGCACGGTGCGGAACACGGAGGTGTCGGCGACGACCTCGACCTCGAAGGCCGAACGGTTGGCGGGGTGGTCGAGCGACCATGTGATCCGCCGGAAACCGCGTGGCTCGCAGTTCGTCGAGAGCAGCCCCGGTCGCCATGCGAAGCCCTTGTCGCCGGGCCCGCCGACAGCGGCGGTCACGGTCGTGCGAACGACGCAGCGTCGAGGAAGGTCGTGGATGACGAGGGTCCGCTGGCCGACCTCGTACTCGCTGGACTCGAGGGTCCGCCCGTCGACGGCGACTTCGTGGGTGGTGAGGCCGCGGCCGTCGAGTTCGAGCGGCGCGACAGCGTCGCCGTCGTCGGCGAGTGTCGTGAGGGTGGTCTCGGCGACGACGCGCACGCCGGTGGTCGGGTCGTCGGGGATGTCGATCTGCAAGCGGACGTGGTCGGCGTACCAGAGGGCGCCTGCCCGACGCGCCGAGTCGTGCGCGGTGGTCATGCTCGGGCCCCGAGGAACTCACCGATCAGCCCGAGTGCCGTGTCGACCTCGTCGAGGGTGTTGTAGTGCGTCGGGCCGACACGCACGACACCGCCCTTGTCCTCGAGGCCGAGGTGGCGGATCACCGGCAACGCGTAGGAGTGCCCGTTCCAGACGTACACGCCGTGCTCGTCGAGATGGCGCGCCATCGCCGCCGGATCGAGCCCTTCCTTGCTGAACGAGACGGTGGGCACGCGACGTGCGACCGACGCCGGGTCGGTGATCCCATGGACGCGGACCCCGGGGAGCGAGGTCAGCCCATCGATCAGGCGCAGGCTCAGTGCGTGCTCGCTGTCGGCCATCGCGGCGAGGCCGGCGTGGACCGAGCGGGTGCGTTCGTTCATCGTCGGGTCGGTGAGCCGGAAGTCGCGTCCCATCTCGTCGCCGATCCAGGCGAGGTACTCGACAGCGGCCAGTACGCCGGCCTGTCCTTCGTGCGACTGGCAACCGGTCTCCCATCGGTTGGGTGACACATCGGGCACCACGCTGAGCTTGTACGACCGCAAGGTCTCCATGTGCTCGGGACGACCCCACAGCACGCCCTGGTGCGGGCCGTAGAACTTGTAGGTCGACGCCACGAGGAAGTCGGAGCCGATGTCCTGCACGTCGACCGGACCGTGCGGTGCGTACTGCACCGAGTCGACGTAGGTGAGCACACCGTGCTCGCGCAGGAGTGCGCACATCTGCTTGACCGGATTGATCGTGCCCAAGATGTTCGAGGCGTGGTTGATGGCGGCGATCCGGGTGCGCGGGGTGATGAGCGACGCCAACTCGTCGAGGTCGAACTCGTAGGTGTCGTGGGAGAACGGAAGGGTCTTGACGACCATGCCCCGCTCCTCGGCCATCGTGCGCCACGTGGTGTTGTTGCCGTCGTGCTCCATGTGGGTGAGGATCAGCTCGTCGCCCTCCTCGAAGCGGGGCGCGAGGGCTCTGGCCATCATGAACGTGAGGGTGGTCATGTTCGGTCCGAAGACGATCTCGCGCCACGAGCCGGCGTGGAACATGTCGGCGACGGCCTCGTGCGCTCGCTGGACCATCGCGGTCGACTCGCGTGAGGTGCGGAAGTTGCCGCCCATGTTGGCGTTGAACTCGACCATCGAGGCCCGCATCGCGTCGAGGACGCGGTCGGGCAACTGGGTGCCCGCCGGGTTGTCGAGGTACACCCGCGGCCGGTCGGCGTGGGGCCCTTCGCCGTGGCGCAGGGCGAGAGCAGGGAACTGCGGCCGGATGAGGTCGAGGTCGAGGGCCATGGTGTCTCCGTGATGTCTGCGGGGTCCGGTCTCGGTGTCGCCCCCGCAGGAGTCTCGCCGATGGGTCGGGGGTGTCCGATGTCCGGGTCTGGCACAGCCCCGTCATTTCTTGTACGGTGTGCAAGGTATCACTCCGGAGGGGAAGGGGTCAGCCGTGACCGAGCACGAGGTGGCGCACGACCGAGGCGCGTCCGCACAGGCACAGGCACAGGAACGGCGCGCCGCCGTGGCTGCAGGGCTTCTCCCGATCGTGCGCGTGGCCGACCAGCCGTGGCGCTGGACGATGGCCGAACGCCAGGCGCACTACGGCTGCCCCGCCGTCGGTGTGGCGGCCATGAAGGACGGGCGCATCGACTGGGTCGACAGCTTCGGCGTCTCCGATCGCGACAACCCGCACCCCGTCGGCCCCGACACCCTCTACATGGTCGCCTCGTGCAGCAAGCCGGTCACGGCGATGGTCGTCCTCCAGCAGGTCGAGCGCGGACATCTCGACCTCGACGTCGACATCAACACGTACCTGCGGCGTTGGCAGGTGCCGGTCAACGACTTCACGGCCGCGCACCCTGTCACCCTGAGGCGGGCGCTGAGTCACACGGCGGGCCTCAACATCAACGGATGGGGTGCCATTCGCCAGGGCGACCCTGTGCCCACCGAACTCGACCTCCTCGAGGGCCGCCCGCCGTCGAAGCTCCCGCCGGTCACGGTCGACAAGGCCTACGACGGTGTCGACCGGTACTCGGGCGCAGGGTTCCTCCTGTCGCAGATGGTGCTCGAGGACGTCCTCGGTCGGCCATTCGCCGACCTCGCCGACGAGTTCGTCTTCACGCCGCTCGGGATGACCCGCACGACCTACGCCCAACCGCTGCCCGAGCGCTTCCGCGTCGACGTGGCGGCGGGTCACGGCGACGACGGTGCGCCGATGCCGGGCGGCTGGATGATCGCCTCCGAGATGGCCGCGGGAGGTCTGTTCAGCACGCCCCGCGACTATGCGATGTTCCTGCTCGGCGCTCGTGCCGCGTTCCACGGAGAGCCGGGAGCCATCCTCGGGCCGTCACTCGCCCGCGAGATGATGACCCGCGAGGCGCGTGGCGTGTTCGGGTTGGGCTTCCGCGTGCTCGGCGCGGGGGCGACAGCGCGCGTCAACCATGGCGGCAGCAGCGACGGCTACCAGAGCGAGACGAACCTGTTTCTCGAGAGCGGCGACGGAGGCGTGGTGCTCACCAACGCCACGTCGGGTCTGTTCCTGTACCGCGAGGTGCTCAACGCTCTGGCCGACGTCTACGACTGGCCCGACTTCATGCCCGAGCCCAAGCACCTGCACCAGATGTCGCAGGAGGAGATGGAGCGCCTCACCGGCGACTTCCGGATCCTCGCCGGGATCGAACTCCCCCGCATCAAGGTCTGGATCGAGGACGGGCGCTTGCTCAGCCAGATCCCCGGCCTGCGCTTCGGTGTGCAGGAAGTGTTCTGCGACGTCAACGGGGTGCTGTTCAACCAGACCGGGCCGTTCGAGTCGCACGTCACCTACGGACCCGACGGACGTGCCGCCTCGCTCGAGGTGCGCGAGGGCGGCGTGCCGATGCTCCGTGCCGAGCGCGAGGTGTGTCACCCGTGCTTGCGAGTTCTTGTACGTCGTACAAAGATGACGCCCAGCGTCGAACAAAGGGGAACCAGATGACCAGACGTCCTCGCCGGATGCACCGCGGCCTCGCCGTGGCCTTCCTCATCGGTGGAGTGCTGAGCGCCTGTGGCGGCAACTCGCCGTCGTCGGGCACCGAGCCCGTCACCTCGTCGGGTGGCGACACCACACTGCCGTCGGAGACGACGGAGGCGCCGGTGTTCACCAACCCGCCGACGACCACCAGCCCCGAGCTCGTGGCCGCCAACGGTGGCACGCTCACCGTCAGCGTCGAGGGCGACTCGACCGGCTTCAACCCGGCAGCCGATGCGTGGGCGAACGGTGGCCACAACGTGGCCCGCGCCGTGTTCGACACCCTGGCCACGTACGACGCCTCCGGCAAGGTCGTCCCGTATCTCGCCGAGTCGATCACCGCGAACGACGACGCGACCGTCTGGACCATCGTGGTCCGCTCGGGTGTCACCTTCCACGACGGCACGCCGTTCACCGCCGATGCGGTGCGCCAGAACTTCCAGGCCACCAAGGACAGCCCGGCGTTCGGTTCGCAGCTCAAGCTGATCGACACGATGACGGTCGTCGACGACGTGACGCTCGAGATCGCCATGACCCAGGCGTGGGCGACGTTCCCGAACGTGCTGACCGGCGACATCGGTTCGCAGGTCGGGTACATGGCCGCTCCGGCAATGCTCGCCGACCCCGAGGGGGCGCGGCACCCGATCGGCACCGGCCCGTTCACGTTCGTCGAGTGGGTCCCCGACGACCACCTGACGGTCGCCCGCAACGAGTCGTACTGGCAGCGTCCGGCGTACCTCGACCAGGTGATCTTCAAGCCGATCCCCGACAGCACGTCGCGCAAGGCGGCCTTCGACGCCGGCGACACCGACGTGTACTACACCGGCTCGTCGCTCGAGATCACCGAGTACCTCCCGATGCAGGAGGCCGGCGAGCTCAACGTGGCGATCGGTGCCCCGAGCGAGCCCGACGTGGTGATGTTCAACGCCCTCAAGGCTCCGTTCGACGACGTGCGCGTGCGCCGCGCCCTCGCGATGGCCGTCGACATCCCGCGCCTCTACGAGTACCTCGAGGCGACCGGTGTCAAGCAGCCGATGTCGGGTCCGTACGCCGATTCGTCGTTCTGGTTCACGCCGAGCAACTACCCCGAGTACGACCCCGAGGGTGCCGCCGCGCTGATCTCGGAGTACGAGGCCGAGATCGGCCCGGTGGTGTTCGACTTCAACGGCAACCAGGACCCGTTCATCACGTCGTACCAGGAGCTCTTCCAGAGCATGTGGGCCGAGATCGGTGCCGAGGCGAACATCGTCTCGAAGGCGCAGAGCGAGAACATCGCCTCGGTCATCTCCGGTGACTACCAGATCACCCTCTGGGGCGGGATCGGCGGCGGCGACCCCGACACCGACTACCCCGACTTCCACTCGGCCACGGGCCTCAACTTCTCGGGGTTCAGCACTCCGGAGATGGACGCTGCCCTCGACGCAGGTCGTGCCCTCACCGATCCGGATGCCCGCAAGGAGCAGTATGCGATCGTGCAGGAGATCCTCGGCGACAACGTGCCGTTCATCTGGACCGGGTCGAACCAGTTCGGTGTGATGTCGAAGGCCTCGGTACAGGGCGTCGGCCAGTTCTTGCTGCCCGACGAGACCGCAGGCCAGGCCATCAGCGGCGGTCGCCTCATGCTGAAGGACGTCTGGGTCATCCAGTGACCGTTCGACGGGGCTCTGGCCGATGAGGCATTGGACGACGCGGCTGGTCCGGCTGGTGGCGGTGCTGCTGGCCGTGACGGCCGCGTCGTTCTCGATGATCAGCCTCCTTCCCGGAGACCTGGCCACGTCGGTCCTCGGCGCGAACTCGACCGCCGAGGACCGACAGCAGGTCCGTGAGGAACTGCACCTCGACGACCCGATCCCCGTGCGGTACGTGCGGTGGATCGGCGACGCAGTGCAGGGCGATCTCGGGATCTCGTACCGGACCAAGCAGCCGGTGGCGGAGGCGCTCGGCGAGAGGATGGGCCTCACCATCCAACTGGTGTTGATGGCGCAACTCTTCGCCCTCCTCCTCGCCGTTCCGATGGCGGTGGCGGGAGCGTTGAAACAGGGCTCGATCCTCGACCGGGCGCTGAGTGCCGTGCAGTTGGCGATGATGGCGACACCGGGGTACCTCGTCGCCATCGCGCTGATGATCGTGTTCGCCGTCAAGCTCGGGTGGTTCGACACGACAGGCTTCGTGCGGTTCACCGACAGTCCGTGGGGGAGTCTCCGTTCGCTCCTGCTGCCGGCCATCGCCCTCGGTCTCGAACCGGTGGCGATGTACGCCCGAGTCCTGCGTACCGACCTGGTCAGTACCTTCGACCAGGACTTCATGTGGCTCGCCCGCGCCAAGGGCAACAGCACGCGCCGGATCGTCCTGCGTCACGCTCTCCGTCCGTCGTCGTTGGGCGTGGTGACCCTCACCGGGATCTCGCTCGGCCGGATGATCGGCGGCACCGTGCTCGTCGAGTCGATCTTCGCCCTCCCCGGCCTCGGACGGTTCACGATCGAGAGCATCGCCAACCGCGACTTCCAGGCGCTGCAGGGCGCCGTCGTCGTCCTGACGGTCGCCTTCGTCGGCGTCAACTTCATCGTCGACATCCTTCTCGGCGTCATCGATCCGCGAACGCGAGCCGTGGAGCGTGCTGCGTGAGCCGGCGCTCATCGGACCGCAAGGGTCTCGGACCGGTGGTCTGGATCAGCATCGGGTGGCTGGTGCTGCTCGGTGGTGCGGCATTGCTCGTCGACGTGCTGCCGTTCTTCGACCCCTCCGACACGCGCGCCGGCATCCCTCTCTCGGTGCCCACGTCGCAGAACTGGCTCGGCACCGACCAGCTCGGACGCGACCTCCTCTCGCGCACGGTGCACGGAGCACGTGTGTCGATGGCGGTCGGCATCGCGGCAGTGATCCTGTCGTCGATCGTCGGCGGTGCCGTCGGGTTGCTCTCGGGGTACTTCCGTCGTGCGCTCGAAGGCGTGTCGCTCTTCACCGCCGACGTGCTGATGGCCTTCCCGACGATGCTCCTTGCGGCATCGATCGTGGCGTTCACCGACAGCCGAGGACTCGCCACCGTGGTCTTGGCGATCGCCCTCATCTACTTCGGGCCGACGATCCGCATCGTCCGCGCCCTCACCCTGACGATCTCGACGCGCGAGTACGTCGTGGCGGCTCGCTCGCTCGGGGCCCGTCACGGGCGTGTGCTCTGGCGCGAGGTGATGCCGAACGTGATCCCGACCCTGATGTCGATGATGATCGTCGCGATGGCAGGCGCCGTGATCGCCGAGGGTGGCCTCGCCTACCTCAACCTGTCCGTGGCACCACCCACCGCCACGTGGGGGTCGATGATCGCTGCCGGCAAGCCGAAGATCGAGCAGAGCCTGTACCCCGTGCTCGTGCCGGGCGCAGCGCTGTTCCTCACGGTTCTCGCTCTCACGCTGATCGGCGACGCGATCCAGAAACGTCACGGGCGCGACCTCGGCGCTGTCTGACCGCCTGGACACCCTGGATGGAGTGTGTCGGCGTGTCTCAGCGACGGCGAGCGGCCCGAGCGGAGATCCCGGTGAGCAAGAGGTCGAGCATGTAGTCGAACGACTCGTCGGGCAGGCGGTGCGACTCGGCGCTCCAGCGCAGCGAGAGCGCCCGGTTGGCCATCTCGTCGAAATGCTTGGTGACCGAGGGGAACCGCGTCGCGTCGAGGGCGCGCAGATCGCGCTCGTTCTCGGCCACCGACTCGTCGGACGGGTCGATGACGCGGGCGAGCTCCATCACCACGAAGCCCTGCACGGCTCCGAGGATCGCGTTGTAGGCGTGGATGATCTCGTCGCCGAGGCCGGCCGTGTCGAGATGGCCGAGGACGGCATCGGGGATCGCGATGTTCTCGGGGTTGCGGGCACGCTCGACACTGACGAGGCGCGCCACGTTGGGGTGGCGGTGGGCGTGCTCGCGGTAGTTGCGGGCGAGCGAGCGGGCCCATTCGTCCCACACGGTGGTGGTCGGCATCTCGATGCCGGACAGCCATCTGGCTTCGACGAGCCCGAGGAGGTGCGCTCGGTCGCCGACGTGCCAGTAGAGGGTCGCAGGGAACACACCGAGTTCGGTGGCGAGCGACCGCATGCTGAAGCCCTCGTGACCGCGTTCCTCGATGAGCCGGAACGCCGCGTCGACGATGGCGTCGGCGGTGACGGGAACCTCGGCCCTGGCCCCGCGCTTGCGGGGTGAGCGTGTCGGTGTCATGACGGTGTCCTCTCGGGAGACGTGGAGATGACCCAACCGCTGGAGTCGGGTCGTCGGGCATCGGTACCCCAGCCGCGGAGCCGACCCTCGCGGACGGCGGCGTGGAGTGCGGTGCCGTGGGAGCGTCGGAGTGCAGCGGCGTCGTCGGGGTGCGAGGTGCGGTACGCGACCCACTGCTCGGGAACGGCTAGCAGTTCGTCGTCGGGTCCGGCGATCACCGAGCCGCCACGCAGAGGCGCGTCGAGTCGCCAGTCGACCTCGACCCGGTCGGTGGTGTCACCGGTGTTGAAGGCGTCGGTGCGTTCGCCGTAACAGTGCGGGACGAACTCGACGACCCGGGCACCGAGGCGGAGCAGGTTGAAGCGTGCGTTCGTGGCGAGCATCGGGTCGAAGGTCCAGCGCATGCGGGTCACCCCGTTTCCGATGGCGAGTGATCGCTGGGCCAGTTTGAGGGCGAGTCCCACACCCGTCCCGCGCTGGTCGGCCGTGACGCCGACCTGGTGCGAATGGAGGTGCGGACCGTCCTCGTCGGGGAGGTTCGTCCACCCGAGCCACCCGAGTGCGAAGCCGACGGCCCGGGCCTCGTGCCGGGCGAGCAGGAGGCAGCTGCCGCCGAGGGCCAGACCGCGCAGCAGGTTGCGGGGCGGGACGATCTCGGGCCCCCAGATGTCGTGCATGACCGACCGGAGGACGTCGAGCTCGTCGGGGGTCGACACCTGTTCGATGACGACCCGCGCGCGGTCGGCGGCCTCGCGCGCCTCGGCGATCGCCTGCGTGACGGTGACGGGCGAGGTCATCCGGCCGCGCCCTCGACGAACCGAGCTGCGTGGGCGATCAGGACATCGGCGACACACTCGGTGACGCGACGTGTGGTCGGCAGGTGGAGGAACTCGTTCGGCCCATGTGCGTTCGACTCGGGCCCCAGTACGCCGACGAGAAGGAACTGCGCGTCGGGCAACCCCTTGCCGGGCATCCCCATGAACGGGATGGTCCCGCCGACGCCGCACGATGCGACGGGAGCACCGAAGTGGTCGAGACTCGCCCGCGCCGTGACGTCGGTGAGCCAGGGTGCGAAGGCCGGTGACTCCCAACCAGGTCCGCGGGCACCGTCGTGCAGCGAGACCATCGCGCCGTACGGCGGTGCGGCTTCGAGCACCGAGCGCATCTCCTCTCCGACGGCCCACGTGTCGGCAGTCGGGGGGAGGCGGAGCGAGAGCTTCACGCTCATGCGCGAGCGGAAGACGTTGCCGGCATCGGGCACGGGCGGGAGGCCGTCGGCGCCGATCACTTCGAGTGCCGGCTTCCACGTCTCGTTGACCAACTCCTCGGCGGCGTCGACGCCCATCGACGACAGACCCTCGACCGGTCGGAACGAGGTCGAGAGTCGGGGGAAGGCAGTGGCCGCCGCCGCGGCCTCGGCCAGGCGGTGTGCCGGGATGTCGACGTTGGCGCTCTCGAGCAAGACCCGACCCGTCGAGCTGTCCTCGATGCGGTCGAGCAGCTGGCGCAGGATGCGGAACGCGGAGGGAAGGACACCACTCGCTCGACCACTGTGCGGGTCGTCGGCGCACACGTCGATGTCGAGCACGCCACCGCAGACGCCTCGTGTGGAGGTCGTGGTCCACAGACGGTCGTACGACTCGCAGAACGAGTCGAGGGTGATGACGAGGTCGGCGCCCGCGAACCTCGGCATCAGGGTCTCGAGGTGTTGTTCGAGGTGCACGCTCGAACTCTCCTCGCTGGCCTCGATGAGGATGACGATGCGTGCGTGTCGGCCACCCTGCTCGCGGACGCGTTCGATCGCGATCAGCGCGGCGAAGACGCTGTAGCCGTCGTCGGCTCCGCCCCGCCCGTAGAGCCGATCGCCGCGGAGCACGGGGATCCACGGTCCGAGTCCGTCGGCCCACGGCTCCATCTCGGGCTGCTTGTCCATGTGCCCGTACATCACGACCGTGTGCGCCGCGAGCGCAGCATCGGTGGCGGGCACCTCGACGAGCAGGACGGGTGTGATGCCCTCGGCCTCGACCAGCTCGACGGTGGCGCCGGCGATGGTGCGGGAGGCGGCCCAGTCGCGCAGCAGCCGAGCGGCACGGTCGAGGTGACCCGACTCGGCCCAGTGGGCGTCGAACATCGGCGAACGTGCGGGGATCGCGATGTAGTCCATGAGGGTCGGCAGCGCGGTGTCCCACTGCTGGTCGACGTAGGTCGAGACGGTCATGTCGGGTCCTCGCTGGTCTCGGTGAGGTGGCTGGTGTCGGTGAGGTGGCTGCTGTCGGTGGTCGTGTCGGGGGAGAAGGCCATGATCTCCGACCCGTCGACGAGCACGGCGATGCGCTCGACGCGGCCGTCGTCGTGCGAGTGGACCTCGAGCACGGCGCCGGTCTCCTCGTCGAGGAACGTCGTCGGCCCGAGCGGGTACATGTGACGGCGTCCGTACGGCGCGGGGCTGAACAGTTCGCCGGTCTGCTCGTCGAGGAGCAGGCGCATCGGCAGGTCGAACGGACCGGTGTAGTGGCCGGCATAGCGAGCGAGTCGGTCGAGAGCGATCTCGACCGGTTCGATCTCGCGACCGTCGACGTGACCCCACCCGAACGAGGCGGCGACGGCGCGCCGGACCTCACCTGCGAGTGTGGTCCCACCCGCGGCGTTGGTGAGCAGGGCGAAGCCCGAGCCGCCGTCGACGAGGGCGTCCATCAACGAGCGGAACCCTTGGTTCGACCCGCTGTGGCCGAAGCGGGCGGTCGGACCCGTTCCGCCGAGTTCGGGCCCGAGTCCGAAGGTCCCCGGCTCTTGGGCCGTGACCATCAGCCGTGCCGTCGACGCGCTGAGCACACCGCGGCCCTCGCCGCGGATCGCAGCCTGGACCGCGAGGAGCCACCGCGCGAGATCGGTCGCCGTCGTCCAGAGTCCTGCGGCCTGCAGTTCGGGGTAGACGTGGTGGCCACCGTCGACGGGGACACCACGAGGGTCGTGTCCGGTGGCTGCACGCGGCCGACGCGCCGGCGAGATCGGTTGGTCGTAGGCGCTCTCGGTCATGCCACAGGGCACGAGGACGAAGTCGCGCACGACCTCGGCGAACGGTCGGCCAGTGATGTCGCTGACGAGCAACTGGACGATGGTCGAGCCGCCGCCCGAGTACTGCATGACCGTCCCGGGTCGGGCGAACGACCTGACCTCGGGCGTGTGCGAGCCGCGCCGCCCGTCGAGGATGTCGGTGACGGTGGGGAGCGGCTCACCCTCTGCGTAGCCGGGGAAGCCGGGAACGCTGATGCCGGCCGTGTGACTCAGGAGCCGACGGACGGTGACGGGCGCATCGCTCGTGTGCTCACTGGCGGGGAGTCGCCACGAGCGGAGCATCGAGTTCACGTCGGCGTCGAGGTCGATGTCACCGGCTTCGACGAGAGCGAGGACCGCTGTCGCGGCGATGGCCTTCGAGATCGACGCCGCCTGGAACAGGGTGTCGGGCCGGACCGGGTCGCCTCCGGTGACCGATCGTCCGTACTCCGCGCTCCACGCGATGCGGCCGTCGTCGATGACGGCGAGAGCTGCTCCGGGGACGCAGTACCGCTCCATGCGCGCCTCGATCGACATGTCGTCGCGCGTCTCGGCGCCACGGATGCGGATCGCCGCGATGAGTCCGGCCTCGATCGCCGATCGGTGGCCGGCGTCGGTGCTCGTCACGAGGCCACCCCGAGGTCTGCCGGGTCGACCAGTTCGCGGACCGCCGCGGTCAGAGCGTGCATCACGTGGTCGGGTCGGATCTCGGCCTGGCTGATGGTGCCCGTGATCGTGAGTCCGGTGACAGGGTCGCGGTGCATGAGCGCACCCCAGTGGCCGCGGTGGCCACGCAGGAGGAACCCGTTGCTCTCTCTCGCGTCGACACCGAACGCATAGCCGAGATACCCGGGTGTGTGGAGGGCGGGGTCGAGGCGTCGGAAATCCCAGCGGAGCATCTCCGACCGCCAGGGTTCTCCCACCAGACGTCCGTCGAGAAGGGCGGCGACGAAGACGGCGAGGTCGTCGACATCGCTGACCAGCCCGCCGCCCGACCAGTCGGCGGTGCCGTGGATGGGGGCCACGTCGAAGTCGCCCTGGTGCGCATGGACGAGTTCGGGACCGCGGTGCGACTCGTGGCCCTCGAGATAGGTCGCCGTCATCGAGAGCGGCTCGAGGATGCGCGCTCGGTAGGCATCGTGGAGCGGTCGGCCGTCGAGGTGCTCGATGACGAGCCCGAGCAGGACGTAGCCCGTGTCGCTGTAGGCGTATCCGTACCCCTCGCCCGGGGCGAAGTGCGGCCGACCCCACTCGATCGATCCCTCGAGCATCTCGCGCGGGGTCCACGGCCGACCCGGGTCGAGAGCGATCGTGCCGAAGAAGCCGTCGCTCTGGGCGTAGTCGAACAATCCACTGGCGTGTGTGAGGCACTGGCGGACCGTGATGCGTGACCCGTACGACACGCCGTCGATCACGTGGAGCCGGGGGATGATGTCGCGCTGCTCGGGAGGGAGATGGCGCTCGATCGGATCGTCGAGTCCGAGGCGACCTTCGGCGACGAGTTGGGTGATGACCACGCCGGTGAAGGGCTTGGTGATCGACGCGATGCGGAACGGGTGCGAGGGTGTGGCCCGCGGACCGTTGCGCCACACGCCACCCGTGGCGGCGCGGCCCGACCAACCGAGAGCGGGGAGTTCGAGGCGCAGCAGGCAGGCCTCGTCGGCGCGAGCCGACTCGGCGGCTGCCACTTCCTGGACGCGTGCGTCGAGTGCGGCGAGATCGGTGGTCATCCGTCAGTCCTCCTGGGGCCGGGGTCGTGGCTGAGTCGGTGGGCGACGACGAACTCGCGCGCCGCCTCGACGGTGTCGGTCGACCCGAGCGCGGCCATCACCAGCAACCGGGTCTTCTGCGCCGTGAGCCCGCCGGCACCGATGGCACCGAGCAGGTCGAGGTCGTCGGAGCGGCTCGTGTCGGTGAACGCCGGCGAGGCGACGACGACGAGGACACCACGTCGCGCTGCCGTGTGGATCGGACCCCACAGTGCCTGAGCGACGTGGAGGTCGCCGAAGCCGTCGACGACGATCGCCGACGCGTCGCCGAGGGTCCGCTCGAGGTCGTCGCCGGTGATGCCCGGGTATGAGGTGAGGAGCGGGACATGAGGCCCGAGGGCGGTCGCTGCGGGTAGTGGGAGAGCCGGTGTGCGGAGGTCGAGGTGTCCGACCGACGACGGGTCGCGCTCGGGGTGGGTGAGCCGACCGACGTGTTCGAGCGGTGCCGATGTAAATGCGTCGACAGAACGAGCGTCGATCTTGCGGACACACTCAGGACGGTGGACGAGCCCTTCGAGCGCGACGAGCACGCCGTGGCCACGGGCGGTCGGGGACGACGCGATGTGGAGCGCATCGGCCAGGTTGTGGGGCCCGTCGGGCTGGGGGTGCGAGTGGACCCGCATCGAGCCGGTGAACACGACGGGCGCATCTCCGGGCAGGGCCGGCCGGCGGAGGTGGGCGAGGAACGCAGTGAGCTCGAGGGTGTCGGTGCCGTGGGTGACGACGACTCCCTCGCTCCCGGCGCGCAGGCGCTCGGCGACCTCCTCGGTGACGCGCCACATGTCGGCGACCGACAGGTTCGAGCTCGGCCCGGTGGCGATGTCGGCGACATCGACCCGCGCGTGGTCGTCGTGCCCGAGCAGGCCGGGAGGAACGAGTTCGTCGACGAGTTGACGACCGGTGATCTGCTCCCAACCCTCGGGGCCGAGGTGGGAGGCGATGGTCCCGCCGGTGGCGATGACGTGCAAGGTCATGTCGTGCCCCCGAGGGCGCGGGCGTGGACGACGGGGAGCGGCTCGAACTCGGTGACGTCGTCGAGCGGGAAGGCAGGCCGGGGGACGTGTTGCCACGGCACCGACCACAGGTCGACCGTGGCGACTCCGGGAGCGCCGACCTCGATGATCTGCTCCGGCCCGAAGAGGTGGTCGAACCCGGCGCGGAAGTGACCACGCGACTTGACGACCACGACCCGTGCGTGCTCGGGCCGCAGACCGACGTGGTGGAGCGACGAGTCGTCGGCGCACTGCACCTTGTGCGACGTGACCCCGACACCGATCCCTCCGATCTGCAGTGCGCACGAGCGACCCGGGTGCCGCGGGCTCCCTGTGTAGACACCTCGGGTGGGGATCAGCTGCTCGTCGGTGAGTGCGGTCACGACAGCCGTGACGCGCAGCGGAGGCGCCAGCGGGCGTTCGCTGCCGGCGTTGAACTCCACGTCGATCGTCACCCCGAGGCCAGCGGCGAAGGCGGCGGCGACGACGTGGCGGTCGCAGTGGAGTCCGACGACGGCATGTTCGACTCCGGCATCGAGGAGGGCGCGCAGGACGAACGTGGTGTTGCCCGGTGCACCACCCCCCGGGTTGTCGGCGGTGTCGGCGAGGATCACCGGCGCGCGCTCACCGCGCGACGCACGGCCGGCCTCGACGACCGCCTCAGCGAGGGGCACGGTGTGCAGGCGGTAACGGTCGCGCCGTGCCCACGCCTCACGACAGATGCGGTCGACCACCGATGCGGCGTGCTGCTCGTCGCCCCGGTCGACGGTGACGGCCACCGACATCCCGCACTCGGGAACGTCGCCGAGCGAGAACCCTCCGAGCACCGAGATGTTGCGCACGGGTGCCACGCACAGGGTCTCGGCCACCTGCATCACTTCACCGAACGGCTCGTCGGGAGTGGTGAGCTGAGCGATCTGCGGAAGGACCATCGGCATCCGTCCCCACACGATGCTCGTCGCTCGTCCGTCGAGTAGTCGGTCGGCGTGCTCCGCGGCCTCGATGAGACGCTGCTCGATGTCGACGTGCGGGTTGGTCCGGTAGGCGACGATCGCGTCGACGGCGTCGCACATCGCGGCCGAGAGATTGGCGTGGAAGTCGAGGACGACCACGACCGGCACAGTGGGTCCGACCGCGTGGCGGACCGCCGTGAGGAAGGTGCCGTCGGGGTCGAGGTCGTCGGTCGTGCGACCGGCACCGTGGCCGAGGACGACGACGGCGTCGACCGGACCACCATCGTCGACGGCAGCGTGCAGTGCGTCGAGCACGGTCGCCAGCATGGCGCGGAAGTCGTCGCCCTCGAGCGGCCCGGTGGCGCCGAACTCCCAGACCGGCAGCTCGACGACGTCGACGGGTCGCAGTTCGTGCAGACGACGGATCAGCGCGCCGGCCTCCCAGGTGGAGGCGAGGCCTCCCTCGAACTGTTGGGCGTCGAGTCCGTGTGCCAGAGTGATGGTGTCGGCGAGCGCGTTCGACTCGTTCATGTAACCGCACACGGCAACGCGGGCGGGACGAGGCGCAGGACTCGGCGACATGGGCTCTTGAACATCGTACAACAGCGCTCCGACCCCGTCACCACGACTGGGTGGCGCCGCGGGTCAGCGTGGCACGGTCACGTCACGGGGCGCGGCAGACACGGTTCCGACCCGCGGCCTTCGCCTCGTACATCGCGTGGTCGGCACGGTCGAACAGAGCCTCGAAGGTCTCGTCCCTCGACCACTCGGCGACGCCCACCGACACCGACACGGTGAGCCGACCGACCGGGGTGTCGACCGGTGTCTCGGCGATGAGCGCTCGCATCCGCTCGCCCACCATCAGTCCGACGTCGAGGTCGGCGTCGGGCAGCAGGTCGACGAACTCCTCACCGCCGATGCGGGCGACGACGTCGTCGCGTCGCGCCGCCGCAGCGAGTCGACGGCCGACCTCGGCGATCACGGCGTCGCCGGTGCGGTGACCGTGATCGTTGTTGAGCTGGCGGAGGTGGTCGAGGTCGAGCACCAACAGGGTCATCGTCGAATGGCGTTCGGCCGCGTCGGCGAACTCTCTGGCCGCCAGTTCTTCGAAGCCTCGGACGTTGAGGAGGTTGGTCCGGGCGTCGACCTTCGTCTGACGGTTCTCGCGTTCGAGCCGGATGTGTTCGACGGCGAGATAGGCGATCGGCAGCATCAGGACGGCGTAGAGCGGGTGGACGAGGACGAGCACGCAGCTCGCGGCGCCGATCGCGACCTCCCACAGGTCGCGCACGGCGTTGTAGGCGCTCCAGATGTTGGTGCCCCGAGCCTGTGTGCCGGCGATGTGGCGGACCGACCATGTGACCACCACCGACTCGACCATCGTGTGGACGACCATGGCCGCCAGGAGGGCACCGACGACTCGCCACGACTCGTCACCGTCGATGCGTGGGTGACCGTTTCCGGCGATCGTCCAGAATGTGGCCGAACCGGCCGTGATCGTGATGATCCGCTGGCAGCGGACGCCGAGTCCGCGCAGGCCGCTGCGGAGGCTGGGGATCCCGAGGGCGAGCACGGCGATCCACCACGGGTCGAGGAGGATCCCGGCGGCGAAGAGGTACTGGCCGATGGGCACCACCAGGACTTCGCGCCCCGCACGGTGCATTCCTGTGGTCGTCGCCAGTCGTTGGGAGACGATGCTCGCGACGAGGAGAACCGGGAGGACCGCCCACCACTGTTGGGGCCGCTCTCCCGGCATCGTGAGGCTGGCCGTCAGCGTGACGAGCCCCGCTCCGAACAACAGCACGGCGGTGGCAAGGCGGGCCGGACGACTCGCCGTCTTCCACGCCTCGAGGATCCGTCGCGCGACCGGACATTACCGCTGCGTGTCTCCCCAACCGTCCGGCGCACTGTGGGGGAGTAGCGTCGCGGTGATGGACGACGACACCCGGCAACTCGAGCGCGACGCCATCGCGGCTCGCGGGGTCGGGTCGTTCGAGTCGGCCGCCGAACTCTTCGCCCGGGCGTCGGCGGCCTGCACCGATGGTCGGCGATGCCTCGACATGCGCATCCGGCAGGCCGTGTGTCTGGTGATGATCGACCGTAGCGAAGACGCGTTCGCGATCGCCGTCGACGTGGCGCGCGACGCTCGCTCCGACGGCCACCTCGTCGAACTGGCCGATGCCCTCGGGGTGATGGTCGATCACCACGTGCGCGTCGGCCGGATCGCCGAGGGCGCTCAGGTGCTCTCCGAAGCACTCGACGTCCTCGACCAGATCCCGCCGTCGGCGGCGGCGTACGCGGTGACCCACAACCTCGCCGCTTCGCTCGAGCATTCGGGCTTCTTCCCCCAGTCGGTGGCCCTGTTCCGCCGGGCGATGGAACTCGCCGACGACCCGGCCGACCAGCAGTTCACGGCGGCGAGCATGGTGTCGGCGTACCAGTACGCCGCAGCACGCAGCACCGACCCGACAGAGCGGCGTCGCTACGTGGAGGAGGGCATCGCTCTGGCGGCCTCCCTCGACATCGCCACCGGCGAGGTCCATGCCGTCGTGTCGGTGCTCGCCCACGAGGCGCTGCTGCTCCTCTATGCCGGTCGAGACGGCGATGCGGCAGAGCGGGCCGCAGCGGCGAGCACGCGGGCAGCCGATCTGGGTCTCCCGGAGGAGGCCGCGATGGCCGCAGGTGCGCTCTCGGTGGCCCGGTGGCGGATCGATGACGATCCGGCGGTACTGGCCGAGATCGAGTCGGTCGTCGAGATCGCTCGGGGCCTGAACCGTCTCGAAGACCTCGGAGTCGTGCAGGACACTCGGGTCGAGATCCTGTGGGGCCTCGGTCGGGTCGACGAGGCTCGTCGACTCCTCGAGGAGCGAGTTGCCGCCGGCCACGTGAGCCTCGCCGCCGAGCGCACGGTGCGCTGGGGCCACGTGCAGCTCGGGGTCGAGCACCGACGGGTCGCGCTGCTGAGCGAAAGCGACCCGCTGACCGGCCTCCGCAACCGTCGCAGCCTCGAACGCACGCTCCCCGAGTTGCTCGCCTCCGATCGGGCGCTCGTCGTCGGAGTGGTCGACCTCGACGGCTTCAAGCAGGTGAACGACCAGCTCGGCTACGCGCAGGGCGACTCGGTGATCCGCGAGGTGGCCGACCTGCTCGAGGGCATGTGCCGCCGTGGTGACCTCGTCGTGAGGCTCGGTGGCGATGAGTTCGTGATGGTCCTGCGCGACACCGATGCGGTCGGCGCGGCGCGCGTGTTCGAACGAGTGCGTCAGATCCTCGACGGCCATGCGTTCCAGGGCCTGCCCGGGTCGTTCGCGCTCAGCGCGAGCATCGGTGTTCTCGTGGTCGCTCCCGAGGAGCGGCGCGAGCTCCGCGAGGTCGTGGCCACGGCGTCGACCGCGATGCAGGCGTCGAAGCGCCAAGGCCGCAACCGCGTCACCTTCGCCTGAGTCAGCGCCCCTGTGTCGGAGTCGGCGCAATGGTGTGGTGGGGCTTGCATTTGTCCTGACATATGGTCAGACTGGCGAGGATTTGTCAGGACAAAGTCGACGACGGAGGACACCGGTGGACGAGGCACTGTTCGGGACGCGCACCGCACGGGGTGAGTGGACCCCGACTCGCCCGGCGGGGTACGGGCCCCTCTTCGCCCGGCCCACACGGCCGCTCGCGATCGCCAAGTGGTTCGCCGGATTCCCCGGCTACCTCTTCCCGTACAACGCCCTGTACTTCGCGCTCGCGGCCGTCGCCTACGTCGCCACGACGCCCGACTGGGCGACAATGCGGTCGTTCTCGGTCGGGTGGATCGTGTGGTTGCTCGCTCGCAACCTGTTGATCACCGTGGCCTGGTACGGGCTCTTCCACTACCGGCTGTACATCCGCAAGAGCCAGGACACGCGCTTCAAGTACAACGCTCGCTGGCCCCGCGAGAGCGACCGCTTCACCTTCGGCAGCCAGACACGCGAGAACGTGTTCTTCACGCTCTGCATCGGAGTACCGACGTGGACGGCGTACGAGGTGGTGACCTACTGGCTGTTCGCCAACGGCCACATCCCGTGGATGTCGTGGGCCCGTCACCCTGTCTGGATCGTGGTGCTCTTCGTCCTCACGCCGCTGTTCCGCGAGGTGCACTTCTACGCGATCCACCGGTTCATCCACGTGCCGGCCGTGTACAAGCGGGTGCACGCCCTGCACCACCGCAACACCAACCCCGGGCCGTGGTCGGGCATGTCGATGCATCCGGTCGAGCATCTCTTCTACTTCTCGTCGGTCGTGTTGCACTGGATCGTCCCGTCGCACCCGATGCACGCCACCTTCAACCTGTTCCATCTGGCGATGTCGCCTGTACCGGGCCACAGCGGGTTCGAGACGATCGAACTGGGCGACTCGGCAGCGCTCGACACCAACTGCCTGAGTCACTACCTCCACCACAAGTACTTCGAGGTCAACTACGCCGATGGGGCGATCCCGCTCGATCGCTGGCTCGGGTCGTTCCACGACGGGTCGGCGGAGGCGCACGCGCGGATGAAGCAGCGTCTTGCCTCGCGCAACGTCGTCGCTGACGAGAGCGACGCGCGATGAGCCGCCGTGCATCGGTCCACGATCTGCGCATGGTTCCGACCGAGTTCGCCACCCGCCTCGACTGAGGGGCGAGGGGTGACGGGCCGGTCGTCAGGCCGGGACGTTGCTGACGAAGATGATCTCGCCGGTGGCCGTCGGGGTTCCCTCGTCGGGTTCGACGGTGATGGCCCACGCCGCCGGTGCTGCGGGTGCGTCGAGCGCCACGTGCACGTCGCCGTCGCCGGCGGGGTCGAGCACGTACATGGCCATCGACTCGTCGGGCGTGATCAGCCACAGCTCGTAGGCCTTGCCGTCGGGAGCCGGCGGGAGATCCTCGCCGATCAGGACGGCACGACCCAACGACTCCGACCAGGCCACTCGGAACTCGCCCTGAGCCGAACCCTGCACCTCGAGGTCGAGCACCTGTGAGTCGCTCTGCTCCATGACGATGGCGAGTTCGGTGGCGAACGGATCGGACCCTGAACCTCGCTCGATGGCCGCAAGGCCGATGACGGCGGCCACCGAGGCCGCCGCTGCCCCGGCGAGGCCGGCGACCCACGCAGTGCGTCGGCGGCGACGTGCTGCGTCGAGCCCGATCACCGACGGGCCGGTGATCGGAGCGTCTTGGCGTGTTGCTGTGATCCGGGAGAGCACGTTGTCACGAAGCGAGGCACTGGGGCTGCTGGCGAGCGATGCACCGAGTCCGGCGGCGGTGTCGCGGAACGACTCGACATCGGCGCGGCAGATCTCGCAGTCGGCCAGGTGCTCCTCGAAGGCCTCGCGCTCGTCGGCATCGACAGCGTCGAGGGCATAGGCGGCCGACAGGTGGTGCAGATCAGCGGCGTTCACTGCTCACCTCCCAACTCGTCGCGCAGACGGATCATGCCATCGCGGATCCGTGTCTTCACAGTTCCCTCGGGCACCCCGAGCAACACGGCGACCTCGCGGTAGGTGTGTCCACCGAAGTAGGCCAACTCGACGGCCGAGCGTTGCGACGCCGACAGCGCCTCGAGCGCCTTGCGCACTCGGGTCCGGTCGATGCTGCTCTCGACCTCGTGTGACACAGGGTCGTGGGTCGTGGTGGTCTCACGACCGTCGCGGTCGTGACGGTCGCGGGCGGCCTGCTCGCTGCGCACACGATCGACGGCACGTCGGTGGGCGATGGTCGTCGCCCACGTGCGGACGCTGCCGCGTGACTCGTCGTAGCGAGGCGCCGTGCGCCAGAGCTCGACGAACACCTCTTGGGTGACCTCTTCGGCCATCGAGGGATCGCGCACCACTCGGGCGACGACGCCGAAGACGATCGGCACGAGCAGGTCGTAGAGGCCGGCGAAGGCCGACTCGTCGCCCTGAGCAGCTCGCGCCGCGAGCCCGGCGTGCGGGTCTCCTGACAGCGAGATCTCGGCGACGGCGAACATGTCGTCTGTTCGTCGCCGACGGCGTTCTGGATTGCGCATGGGCATGTGACCATCGTCGCCCCGATCCGGGTCGACCACCTCACCGAGGTCCGAATCCGTCGGGGTTCGCGCGGGCCCGGGAGACCGTCGTTCGACGGAAAAACCACGAGGGGTGGGTGCCCGTGGGCACCCACCCCTCGACGGGACGGCTGATGGATGTGGGGGGAGGTCAGGCCGTCACGGGGCGGCGACGGATCGCCATGGCGCCGAGACCGGCGACGAGGAGCGAGCCACCGATGACCAGCAGGCCGGTGCTCGACGAGCCGGTGGCCGGCATCGCGGTGGGCTCTGCCGGGGGCAGGAGGACGGCGTCGATGACGTGGATGATGCCGTTGCAGGCCTCGATGTCGGTGGCGACGACGTTGACGGTGCCGTTCAGCACGACGCCGCCGTCGACGACCTCGATCATGATCGGGGCGCCGTTGAGGGTGGTGGCCTCGGTCAGACCGACGACGGTGGCGGCGTCAACCGCACCCGACACGACGTGGTAGGTGAGGACGCTGGTCAGCAGCTCGGTGTCGGCGAGGAGCTCCTCGGCCGTCATGCCGAGCGCCTCGAGGGCGGCGGCGAAGGCGTCGTCGGTCGGGGCGAAGACAGTGGTGGGGGCGTCGTCGCAGCTGTCGAACGGGCCGACGAGGTCGGCGGCACCGAGGGCGGCGACGAGGGTCGAGAAGCCGTCGGTGGTCGAGGCGATCTCGGCAATGGTCTGGTCGCTGGCTGCCGATGCGCTGCCGGTGCTGAGGGTGCCGATGGCGAGAGCGGCCGCGGCCGCAACGATGATCTTCTTCATGGTGGGGTGTCCTCTGGGTGTGATGCCGCTCGTGCGGCGTGGTGCGCTGTGTTCGGAGCACTCCACCGGCCGGATTGGATTTATCACTAAATCTTTTCGGGAGGCTTGTGCGCTCGTGCGATTGCCACCGTTCGCGGGCCGGGCCGTCGTACTGTTGACGTCCGATGGCCATCTCCTTCTCCCGCCCCGACCCGTCGTCGCCGTCGGCAGTCTCGGCCGCGTCGTTCTCCCCGTCCCGCAAGGGCTTCGACCAGACCGAGGTCCGCGAGTTCCTCCGGATGGTCGCGGCCGAACTCGCCCGGCTCCAGGAGCGCGAGAAGTTCCTCGAGCGCGAACTGCGCACAGCGCAGACCGGTTCCCCGTCTCCGGCTGCCCTCGACGACGAGGTCATCACCCG
>Ga0172373_10000905_pt1 | contig 48576 bp, 51 predicted proteins | sample Lak10m_2_FD_114546 | JGI IMG/M metagenome (GOLD analysis project Ga0172373, IMG submission 114546) | Freshwater microbial communities from Kabuno Bay, South-Kivu, Congo - kab_092012_10m | ecosystem: Environmental > Aquatic > Freshwater > Lake | place: Democratic Republic of the Congo... | reverse complement strand
CGGACTCGTCTGGTTTTATGCACGAGCCAAAACGGAACCTCGCTCTCGGAGATTGTGCGCCAGGCTCTGGAACTGAAACTGGCTCTTCACCTTCAGCGATAGGAACGAAAAAACCCGGATGGGCAAGTCCGGGTTCCTGGAGAAAATAGATGATGGTTGGGGATTTCACATCTTTTTGCAGTGTCTATTTACATTTGAGACACCAACAAGCAATGCTGATTCAGTTGAGTACTATAAATATATGTCAGAAAGACACAAAATGCAACTCAACTCCCCTTCCGTCCTACTTTCAGAGGACGCGAAGCAATGGAAAAAGAATTCATTGACGTAGAAGAGAATGCTCGCCTAAAAGCGGCACTGGAACTAGCACAGGCTGGTTGTCCAGTCATTCCTCTTCATGGATTTAGAGACGGTAGATGCACTTGTGGCGGTACAAAAAACTGTCATCCCGGCAAGCATCCGCACATAACAAAACCCAGCAAAAGAGCCACTATTCAGGAGTCACAAATCATTGAATGGTGGGAGGCTTGGCCCCATGCCAACGTGGGATTGCCCACCGGGAAGACATTCAATCGGTTCGTCCTTGACGTGGACCTCGACAAAGGCGGTGGGGATTCACTCAAGTCCTTTGAAAGGAAGAATGGAAAACTCCCTCTTACCCAAAGGACTGTAACGGGGAATGGCTTCCACTACCACTTCTTATACCCCGCAGACATCTCGATTCCCAGTAATGCAGGCAAACTATGCGCCGGTCTTGACCTTCGCGGCGAAGGAGGTCTGGTTGTAGTTCCCAATTCGGAGCATGAGAGCGGCAGGATGTATAGATGGGATCCGAGTCCTTTTGATCTTTCATTGGTAAGCGCACCGGACTGGCTGCTCGACCTCATAGTAAACCTCCAATCCGCACCGGATAAGATGACTGAGAAGAAGACCCGGATCGGTTTCTTCGAGCAGCTCATTCTGGAAGGATACCGAAATGAGACTCTGTTCAAGAGGTATGCGTGTCACCTCAGAGACAAGGCTCTCTCCGAGAATTACATCGTAGAAATTTGCCTGGCCCTGAATGCCTACAAATGCTCACCGCCTTTGGAAAAGATCGAGGTCATTACCCTGGTTCACTCAGCATTCACCTATCCCAAGAGGCCCAGTCGTCGGTATGACCTATCCCCTGCTTCGAAGAAAATCCTTCACTGGCTTAGGGAGAAGACTATGGGCGAGTCCTTCTGGACAGGTTCAGTTCCCCAAATAATGGCAGGGGTGGGTGGATCCGATAGAAACATAAGGCGATGTGTTGCTCAACTGGAAAGATTCAAAAGGATTCGTGTTCAGGAACTAAGCGGTAACAGTGGCTGTAGATACGAACTGTTACCCTACGATCCAGAAGAGTTATCATGACCCCCTGACATACCCCTGACAGGTGTACAGGTGGGGGGGGAAGTACATGTACTCTATAGGTACAAAAAAGAAGAAAAGATAGCCTGAGAGCCGATCTTGATGAAAGTACAGAGTCCCCTATACAAAAGACACCATCAAAAGATCAATCTATCCGTCGAGACCAATCTAAAGAAAGGGTACATAATGCCTCGTGAAATTAAAGCAATACGAACAGCAGACATCAATCATCGTAAGCAGTTCGAGAAGTTTGTCCTGAAGGACGGAAATCCCACAGTCTCGAAGCTGATTCACCTCTGGAACTATTGGAATACTGAGTACTTCGATAATTCTTTCAGGGCCTGCCCCATAATCCTCCTTGCAGAGCCATCAAAACCTTCAAGACTCGGTGACTATTCTCCTGTGGGAGCCTATGGAAGCCGGTCTCAAATAAGAATCAGACCGTCTCTCCTATCGGGGACACATCCTCACATGCTTCCCGGAGATGAATACAAGAAGGGACGGTTCCTCTTCGTTGCTGACGTAGCCCTGCATGAGACCATTCATCTCTGGCAGGACGAGGTTATGAATGACCTCGAACCAGCCTACCACGGGCATGGGCCTCTATTTCGAGATCGATGCAACGAGATCGGTGAGAAGTTGGGGCTTCCACCGGTACGAACCTGCAAGAAAAGGGGACAGGACGCCGAACTACCCAGTTGCAGCCATTTCCCACACAACGTTCGTCCATCCGATTATTACCAAGGAGCCTACGTTCGGGAGCATGAGGAACCCAGACCTCTCAAGGGTAGGCTGGAACGGCTGTTGAAGGACTTCTCCCAAGACCAGATCGTACAAGAGCTTAGATCTATGGGTGTCGTCAGAACACGGCACGTGTATCCGGGACAAGAAGGTTCCAACACTACACCGCTTCTGAAACACGAGTGGTTCATTGAAACCTTCGAGTCTGCGTGCCTTGCGAGAGGCATCAATCCAGACCTGAATCTATCCCCGTCACTCGCGGACTCCCTCGATGCCTGGCTCGATGAAAAACTCACCCGTGGGAGCTACTTCGGAGCGAAATTCTACGCCCACGAGAAGGAAAGTAGCCTGAGGGAGAAACTCTCCGAGATCGTCGCCCAGTGGGAGTTCGTTGATATCTCGGTTCTTGGTCAGAAGATGGAAGTACCAGCCACTCCAGACCTGAGTTTCTTAGTCACTCATCGGGAATCACTCTTCGGATGGGTAAGTGAAATGCGGCAGCGACGGACGGACTCTGCCATAGACAGAGTACTGAAAAATAGGGATGCAGGCTGAAAGACTGTCCCCGTAATGGGGGACACACCAAGATTTCTACCGCCGCGAGGTTATGCCTAGCGGCTTAAAAAGTAATTGATAAGGAGTGACTGACATGAACCCAGACCACGGCAGTTCCCGATATTATGTTGACGATACTTTGTTACTGAAATTCCTGATCGTCCGTTACACCGAAATGCTCCAAATCAAGGAGCCGAGACTTGTTCCAGTCTGGGCCGGGCTTGGTATGGTCGCCTTGTACCAGAATAGAGACCTCGGAAATGCCTTCAAGACCCTGATTTCCTCCGACTCATATACGCTACAAGATGTCCTTACCGCGTCCATAGACTTTTTTTTAGTGGAGCTAGACCGATTAGAGGCGGCAGATGCTTCTGATTACGTGGAGAAAAGGGTTGAACGACCTCCTCTGAGTAGGAGGATTGCAAGAAAGTTCCTATTTTGGTCTTGGGGCGAGGGTAGGAAGATGAAGAGGGAGCGGAATCTCAGATTCTATGCGGTCTGGGAATTAGTCGCCTGGTTGGCTCTGACCTCCGATGAATACATTAAAGAATTTGATGAAAAGTGCCGGTTTTCAGAGTCTCCTGTGGAAGAGAAACTCGAAGAAGGGTTGCAAATTGTGAAGGCTGCGACATTCAAACGTCCAATAGACAACAATTCTTTTTTCCAGGACATGCTCAAGAGCGGCACCACACAAATTGATACGGAGACAACCAAATGAAACTCACGGTTTTTGTACCCCGCCCCTCTGTTGACCTGAAACTGCTCGTCCGGTTTGTAATAAGGCAACTCTCGGAGACCAAGGAACCGGATCAAACCGAACCGTCACCAGTCTTGGTAGCCCTCACTCTGGCTGCGCTATCTCACGACCACGACTTCTATAATCGGCTCATAGATGTCGTTTCCTCCTCGGACTCCGCTGAAAAGATTCTCCGAATCTCCAAAGACCTTTTTATGCCAGCGTTAGGGCAGCCTGCCGATGAGCCGGATCGGAGTGAAAAGAATCCCTTCCTTGATGAGACGACGTGCGGAGAAGTTTTGCTCAGTGCTTTGAGCGAGGGGGAAAGAATCCTCGCCGAAAAGGATTTTGAATTTCTCAGGGTCTTCGAGTTTCTCACTCGCACCGGACTGTCGTGCTACTCGTTCAGGCTATACCAGTTCGAGGCTATCCTTCGGTCCTTCCAACATGAGCCGGAAAATCTTGTCAGGAAAGGAGTCGAGATTATCAGGGCTGCTCTGGGCAGTCCCGCAGACGACAATTAGTCCATTTTTTTCACAAAATAATTGAACACAGCCGGAGTATTACGACAACCGGCGCAGCAACGAATTGATAAGGAGATGAACCATGTACCACTCTCAGTTTCAGGAATTGATGACCCAGGGCTACGCCCTCAGTAACAAACTTCACTTCGGAGAATGGAACCCGGACGAGTTCAAGGTATGGATCGAGGACTGCCGGACCCTCTTATCTTCTTGCGAACCGGAGCCATATTTCCCCTTGTGTCCCGATGACCGGCACATCGAGGAGGTCGTGTTTCTGCTCCTGAAGGTGTCAGGCGAGATTTCCAGAGGAGAGGTCGAGTACATGGGTATTCTTTGAGTCTTTCATTTGAGCCTCCAACATCGCCGGGAACCGGTATGCGGATGGCTCAGCCCACCAGGGCATCTGAATTCTATGGAGGTAACGAACATGTCCAATAGCAAAGCCAGAAAATTGCTTCTAGCCTCATCGCGAGGCGATAATTGGCGATCAAAACTGCTCTCTCGTCGCGACGGTAAAGAAATGTGGGAATTCATTGATCCCGCCACTGGGGACACGAAAGCGATCCAGATCACCTATCCCGACGGACGGGTGGAGACGAGCATCATCCGGCATGACTACTCGAAGGATTATGAGGGATAACATGACTCAGACACATGAAAAAACCAGAACCAAAGAAACCGCTTCAACGTCTCCGGGGGAATACTTAGACCTCACCTTGCCATACCATTTTTCCCGTTTTGCTCGCAAGCATGACATGGATTTAAGAATTGGGGACTACGTACGAGTGCGAGGCTTGAGTGGCAAATATGAACTATTGGACGTGTTTCCTCGCTTCGGGTCTTGCCGCGTGCGAGCCATCGGTGAAATTGAGTGCCTCTTGATTCCCTGGGCATACGTCTCGCCTTGGAGGCAGACGAGGGAGAGGCGGACGAGTGCCTTGACCCAAGCGGTCGGTAATTGGTTGTTCGGCGGCAATCGGGTTTACCGACTATCAGAGCCGGAACGGATGCTCAAGCAAAGGAAGATTCACTGGGATAGGCAAACCTGCGATCTTGAAGACGAGGATGGACGGGTGTTTCTCGATGTTTCCTGGGACGATTTGGAATTTGCGGACGCTGTAGAGTTCCACCTTCCCGACGAATGAGGAGTTTCCCGATGGATGAGAAAGAATTAGCCGAACTGGTGCAGGCTCTCCTGCATGAACTCAATAGACCGGAACGCCACCTATCGAGTATCGTCCGGGACTTTGACGAGTGTGGGATTGACTACTGTGTGATAGGTTCGCTGGCTGTCAGGTGCCACAATTACGTTAGATACGGCGACGACATTGACGTGTTGGTCTCCCGTGAGACGTATCCGAAGATCGAAGAGTTCCTGATCGGGAATGGGTACTGCCGGAGACCAGGTTCAAACCAGCATCTCTACCTCGAACTTCTTGCCGGACGGATACCCATCGATGTTTATGTTGAAGGTGAGAGCAGGGAGGGCGGATTGCCTTTGCCGGATCCTCGAGGATCCAGAGTTCGCGTTTTGAGTAGGTGGTACGCAAGCCTTCCATTGCTAATTACCCTGAAAATTAGGGCAGATGACCTCGGAGACGTTTATCAGATGATCGAGGCGAATGAGTTGGGAGCCGATTTCGCTGAAAGGCTTGAACCGGACGTGAAGGACAAGTTTTTGGAGATGCTCAGGCATTCGGAGACTACGAGTTAGTCTCTCGGCAAATTCAACTCGTTTTGCTGTTTTTCCTCTGGGTCAAACGGACTGTATAGCCCCGCCATCTGTGAAATCTGCCGATTGAGCCGGTCAACAATGAATCGGTAGGTAGACATTCTTTTTCAGCCCCTCGTTGTTGGCTTTTTTCATGCGTAATCCCTTCTTCCTGATTGACAACTCCGCCACGTGCAAGGAAAACTCTAAGCATCGCAGGAAGGAACTGACACGATGCCCAAAGTCTATCTCGCTTCACCACTCGGATTTTCCCATGAATACAATCCATATCTTGCAAGGATCAAGGCACGGTTGCATCAACTCGGTTATGAAATCTTCGATCCTTGGGAGCAACCGTTTTCCAGGGCAATTCATGAGGCATCCAGAATCGAAGATTACCACGAACGGATCGCAGCCTTCGCTCGGCTCGCCAGGGAAATAGGAGCCGCCAATGAAAACGGTGTCCGTGACTGTGACATACTTTTGGCAGTCCTTGACGGACTTGAGGTTGATTCGGGGTGCGCCGCTGAGATAGGGTTCGCAGTGGGTATTGCTAAACCGGTTTTCGGGTTGAGGACGGACTGGCGGGACACAGGCGAGTTCGGACTGCCGCTAAATCTTCAGGTTTTATATTTCATCGAGAAGAGTGGTGGCAGGCTTTTTCGTCGGATCGAAGAGATTGAGTTTTGATCTCAGCCCAAGTTTCGTAAAACCGACCATACTAAGTGCGATCAAGGTATTCTTTTCGATAATTCCCCAGTGCCTTCCAGGTCGGAATCTGCCCCCTAGACTCCCAAACAATGATTGACGCCCGCTAATTTATAGAATACCATCTTCTGTGAAGAGAATACCGTTTTTCGTAGGAGACTCGGACATGGAAGGATCGGATAAGTCTCAACTCTCGGCGAGGCTTCAGGAACTCGTTGCTATACACGGTAAGCACTGGGGCATCATAGCCGAGATCATGGAAAAGGAAGATTACAGGGACAGGGGGAAGCCCTTGTCCTCCAATGCCCTGAGAAAACGGTACAAGAAGTTGAGCGGGATTGAGACTGAGGCATCGGAACCCGTTTCAACTCAGGAGCAGGAGGGATCTGATTTCGACCGGTTGCAGAAGAATAGGATGGATTCTGCGCTCAAACGATTCGAGGGCGGCGGATCAGATACTGCCGGTTCCGCAGAGGACGCTATTGCCGGTCTCGTAACTCTGAATAGCCAGTTGTTGGCTCAGATTAAGGAATCCAACAATCTGATGCAGCGGTTGGAGAAACGATTAGAAGAGCAGGACTCTAAAACGAGCCATACCCAACATACCGACGAACAGCCCATCACCTCAAGAGATCTGCTTGAATTACTAAAGGAACTGGGCGCAGGGAGATTACAAATGATGCACATCGAAGAAGAAAGAAAGGACTATGTAGCACGCGATGAAGTCCAACAGTTGATCGAAGAGACGGTGGAAGACCGAGTTGAATCCGAGTTGAAGACGATGCTTTCGCAGGAAGGCAGTTTCTCAAAGGAACTCTCTCTCCTTATTGATCAGAGATTGAAAGATCTTTTCTCTGGCGGCGAACCCGTCGTACAAACTGCTCATGCCGGTCCCGGTCGCGGGAAAAGAGGAAAAACTCATAAGAAATTCAGTGCCAGCTTGGAGGAAGGCTTGTTTGAGCGGGTCAAAAATTTGCCGGGGCAGTTTTCAGGGCATCTGTCCAATGCTTTGGAGGCATATTTGTCCGTGGTGGAAGAAAAGAAACCAGAATGATCCGGTATCGCGCCGAAAGAGAATATCGCCATACCGTTAATCAGGACAGAGAGGAACGAACTGTTTCCACCCCCTGATCTCTTTTGCAAGAATTGCTGATTTATAGGGCATCATCCACTAAGCGCGCACCCAACCTTCAGCCGGAAATTATCTTCAAGAAGGATTTGACTTAGTATTGTTATCGTGGTAACTGGGGAATACCGTTTTCAGGAGGTGTTCCTTGGATACCACGACGGCACTCATCTATTCTCCAGTTCCGACATCCTCACTCCCCATAGAGGTCTCCATCTCGGACGAGAAAGCCGCCCGTCTTCTGAAATCATTCTTCCAGAAGTCCCCCAATACCCTTGCCGCGTACAAGGCTGACCTTGAGGATTTCAGTCAATGGCTGAAAGTTCCCGCCATTGAAGAGGCGACAAAGATTCTCTTGGGTAGAGGTCTGGGCGAAGCCAACGCCCTGGTGGGAGATTACCTTCATCATCTGGATGAAAAGGGGTTGGCTCCCAGCACCATCAATAGAAAACTCAGTTCCCTGAAGTCTCTCGTCAAAATGGGCAATACCCTCGGTATAGTCACCTGGCGTCTCGCGATCTCCGGGGTCAAGAGTGAGCGGTACAAAGACGTATCCGGTCCATCGGTGTCAGGTATTCGAAGTCTTCTTGATGCCCTACCGGGAGGTAAACCGGTCTATGTGAGAAACAGGGCGATCATTCGCTGCATGTTTGATTTGGGTCTCAGGAGAAACGAGGTGTGTAGCCTTAATATAGAAGACTTCGATCTCGAAGGGTCCCGCCTCGCGGTCTTAGGGAAAGGAAAGAAGGAGCGACTGTGGCTCACGCTGCCCCAGGCTACGATCTCTGCCCTGCAGGATTGGCTCAAGGTTCGACGAACCGATCCCGGTCCCCTGTTCATTACCTTTGACAGGGCGAAGCAGGGTGATGGGAGACTTACCGGCATTGGTTTATACAAGTTGATGCTCCGGTTGGGTCAAAAAGCCGGACTCACCAAGAAACTGACCCCGCACAAAATCAGACACTCCAGCATTACCACCGCCATCGAGGAATCACAGAGAAACGGTATGGGGCTGGAGACCGTAAAGAGTCATAGTCGGCATGCCGACATCAGGACGGTGATGATCTACGCGGACCATCTCAATAAGCACCAGGCAAGGATCGCCTCTCTGGTTTCTCAGACGGTCTAAGGTACATGAATGAGTCATTATGTTTACCTCCCCATAATTCCTGAGAAGGGGACGAGGAAGACCGAAATGAGCGATGACAATCAGCAAGAGGTCGGGATCTTTTTCGTCATCGGAGACCTTGCCGACGGCTCCCACCTGGAACCGCTACCTCCGATCTACAAGGGGACTGTTGAAAATGCCGACTCTATACGATGACAGGGAACGTCTCATGAGAGAAATCACTAGACTCAACCTGGCTGACGAATCGGACAAACTTCTCTTCTGCTACATCTTCAATGAGTACTTCAAAGCCAGGCAACTGGTCCGAGAAAACGGAGCGGATTGGTTTTCGCAGGATCTGTTGATGCAGGGCAAGCGGAAAAGGAAAGCCATAGGATAGCCGTCGCCGACGGACATTGTCCCCGGTAGGCAGGACTACCCTTCATTTTCTCTCAAAAAACATCTCCTGTGAGCCGATTTCCATCCACTTTGCGTAGTACAGCCCGACCAAAATGCCCCACAGCGTCCTTCTCTCACCCAAGGAAGTCTCTACACAGAAGCCTTGGTGAACGGAATAACAAGTCGCGCTAAAGAAGGGGACAAATCTACTGATCGGTGCTATGAGACTCTCCACTCATCTTTTTGGGCAGGTGTTCGGATGCCGCGTCCTGGTCTGACGGTAAGCAATACCCAGGCAGAGGAATTGATTCAAGGGTATCGGGTGGCAACGGCTCGCAAGGACTTCGACTTGGCGAAACGTATTCATGGTCTGCTTTTGGTTAGCAGCGGCATGGCGGAACGTCAGGCAGCCGAGATTGTGAAAGTGGGGCGCAGAACGCTTCAGGAGTGGATTTTCAAGTATCGGCGAGGAGGATTGGCAGCTCTGGAAAAGGGGACATACCCCGGTCGGAGTCCGAAGCTGACGAAGGCCCAGTTCGAGGAATTGGGCCGAATCATTGAACAGGGACCGGAGAGCGTGGGGCTGAATAGCGGTGTCTGGACGGCTCCTCTTGCCGTGAATTTAGTCAATAGGCTGTTCGGAGTGAATTACCATCCCGATCACATGCGAAAAATCCTCAAGCGGCTCGGCTTCAGTGTTCAGTAGGGTCCTTTCCCGCAAGGAAATCCCAGTTCCTTAAAAAAAGTTTAGGCGCAGAGTTCAATGCCGGTTACAACTATACAGGCATACAAAACTATTCAAATAACATTGTGTAACACTATGCTTGCTCCTTTAATAATATAACATCATATCAGTGATATGTTGTCAAGTAAGTGGCTGGTTTACCTATCCTTTTGGCATCTTTTGGCTTGACAATCCATATTACTTTTGATAATATCTTTTCAATCACGATAATCCCCTTTCTTGCCCATAGCAAGGTCGGGGGAGGGAGAAGCGGCAACGACTTGCTCAGCGTTGCTATTTGTGGAGATTCAAGTTGGTGAGACATAACACAGAAACAAAGCGCGCTTACGAGCGCGCATCTTTCCTCATTTCGAGGTTGAAAATCTCTATTTTTGGATCGAAATTGGGCAAAGATCCTCTTCAACCCGCGTCTCGGTGGGAAGGAACCAGGTGTTATTTCACGATATTAGGGTGAAACTTGACAACCCCAAAATTGCAGGTTACTCATCCAATATAGGAGTAGTAGTTCGAGGGAAAGAGGAACAACAAGTTACACATTTTTCTCGACCAACTACACTGGATTCAAAGAGAGAAAACAGGAGAATGAATCGTTTAGAAACAACAATTCCCGCCTCATAAAGCCGCCAAGCACTACGAGCGGGAACATGTTGTAAAGCGATAACCCCACGGAACGGGGCTAACTGAGAATCAGTATAATCAGATTCCTCGGCAGAGGCAAGAAGTTTTTGTTCGTCCGCTCTCTGCTCAGGCTCCTACCTACTGACCTTTCAGTTCGCCCCGTACCCCCAACCAGGTCAAACCTCAAAAAAAGACAGCGTCGCTGCCTGCGGGTGATCTGCGTCCTGCCACAGCAGGAGAAAGGTTAAGTGAGATGGCTCAGGTATCACAAGCCGTGAAGGATCAAGAAGCATTGGGGCTGATCACGGAGCGAGAGAAGAAAAGGATGTTTTTGGAACCGACAGTCGCAATCTCGGCAATGTTGGAGAGGTACCAGGATTTCTATTTTCTGACGCTCACGGAGATCGGGGCTGTGGGATTCACAGACAACGAGATTCGTTTGATGGTGGATGTCACGAACGGCACGATGATTTCTTCTTTTGCGCTCGGTTACAGCCTGATGCTGAACGTTGAGGATGGCATAGCGTTAGAGGGACTCGACAAGAAATGGTCGGTGGACAAAGACTCCCTCTTGAACAAACTCAGGTCACTGAGCGGGTTTCATCGGGTGGTTATTGAGGTCCTGGCCCATAACTTTTGGTACGGAGCGGACGGGCAAGGGGGTAGAGACCTCTCTGATGAGTCCCTACAGGGACTCGTTAACTTGCTGCAGACGAAGCCACGTTAAACCGAAACGAAACGAAAACATCTGAGGGAGGGCTTTTCGCCCTCCCAATGGGAGAGGATAAGATGGGTTCATTACGAAACATACGTAGTCAAGAACGTCTGGACGAATTGAGGGCAGCCGCTGCCTTCGGTCAGGTCTACACTGAAACTGTTACCGAGGAAGAGCGTCGAGTGCTGGTGCCGATGTACGGATGCGGTTACCGAATATTCCAACTAAAAGGGCGTGGACAGCGGTTCAGCCTCGGCGACTCGCTCTACTGGACCTACTGCACTCCGGTCAGGAAGTCCATTGTCGTTTCACTGCTCGACAAGGGATTGATCGAGAGAACGGAAGAGAAGACGCACTTTAACTATCGCGTAGTTTATATGCTGTCCGAGAAGGCGCGGGAACTGATGAGTCAATACTACCACGCCGTGGAAGTATATTTGAGCGAGATTAACCGAAGGGCACGGGCTAACCCGTCATACATAGCAGATAATTTCTGCCTTGAGTCTAAACTCAAACTTGAAGAAACGGAGGGATAACATGGGTTCATTGCACGTTTTGAACGGCGGAGGAGAGAAGCGAAAAACCGAGACACCTGAGACAACCGTGTACTACACACGAGAATCGACGGGTGAACGGTCCTCAACAGTATTCACATGTCCAGAATGCGGCAAGCATCGGCTGGCGGAGAGATTCACACGGGCTACGGTGCTTATCCCAGTCAACGCCGTAGTCGTTGAGAATTACCTGAGAGAGGACGAGGAAGAGGAGGAACCTGGGGATGGCTGTGAAGCCAAGACTTCCAAACACGACCAGGCTGGCATGACTTTGATTGACTATTCAAAGTGGGACACTACGTATGAATGTGCTGACTGTCGTGAGCGTGTAGACATGGAGGAGTGGTGGTTTGACCGCAGTGAATGAGACGTCGGGGCGAGGCATAGCCGTAAGAGATGTAGGAAAGGAAGGACGTCCTGGGTTCGTTACGAGACATACGAACCCAGGGAACGCAAGGAGTCAGGATTCCAGCACCGGGGTCTCGCTCCCGGTGAATTATCTTCAGAAAGAGGAGGACTGAAAGATGCCTAGTTTAAGGGGACTTCGGGAAGCGAATGAGAGGAACGGAAGGTCTAGGGCAAGGGACAACCTCAGCGACAAGGTTCACGAACGCATTCACGATCTGGAGACGGAACTACGGGTACTCAGACATTTGTTGTTGCAAGACAGCGACACGAGGAATGCGGAAAAACCCATGCGCCGAGTCAGCAACGGCTCTGGCAATGACATCCGCTCCTTGGCGAAAATCATCATAGAGCGGTTCGGACCACAGAGTACCGTCGAATTAAGAGAGAAACTGATGGAACACTATGGGAAGCGGGTGAAATTGCATTCTATCCCTTCGTCGCTTAGTCGTCGCCCACTTGTCGCTGTAGAAAACCCTGAGGAAAAATGGGAATTGGCAGATCCATCTGTCGCCTCGGCCACTCACAGAGTTCCACGGATGCCGAGTAACCCATCTTCAGTGCCTGTTATGACACGGAAAATCATGACGGCCCTACAAACACCTCTTACTGTCGATGAGATTGTGGATTTCCTCGCTCAAGACGGAAAAATGGTAAAAGCGGCGTCGGTTCCCATTATTTTGCATAGAGAGGAGGGATTCAAACGTATGGGCGAGAAATGGGGTCTGACCGGGTGGTAAGTCCAGGAGGCACTCCGACGACACCTCGTCACGGCTCCAAATGAGGGAAAAGTCGCTGTAGAGGAAAGGCACGGGAAGGAATGTTGTTGGTTCCTGTAAGCACACAAATGGGCGCAGGATGCTGGCACAGCGGCCACGAATAAATAGGAGGGCTAGAAGGTGGGTTCATTAAGAAGCATACAAAATGAGAGACGTACGGACAGACTGGAGGCGGAGATTGCCGCGGAATTCAATGAGTGGGCTGAGCATTATCTCCGGCTGGTCACCACGGAAAAAGGGGACGAGGTTCTGTGGCATCTCTGGGGATACGAAGCCTATATCTCTCAGAAACCAGGGCGAGGGCAGCGGTGGTTTCTAGATAGCGACGAGGTAGATAAGTATTTCATCCCTCGTGATACGGTTCAGTCACTCTGGAGAAACGGTCTCGTCGAGTTACTGCGTTTCACAGACAAGGGATGGACGGTGCTGCGGATCACTGACAAGGGCTATGATCTCGTTGAGGAGAGATTCTATTGGATGACCGGGCGCGAAGAGGGCGACGTAGAGCGAGAGATTCCTGCTCGCCGGTGAGTAAAGGAGACTGGGTTGCAACTCTTGAGGCCGGATATCTAGCGATCGTTACCGTTGCCCGACGGCTCATAGATAGGTTGCCCCAGGGGTCTCAATTTCAGTGTTCCATTCGCGTAATCCCGGAGTCGTTCCTTTGCCGTCTGGATGTATCGAAGTTCCTGCTCGCACATGATGCCCATCCTACGATGCTTCACCGCGGCGATCACCGAAGAGCCTACACCTCCGAACGCATCCAGCACTACGTCTCCCTCATTGGTGAGAGCCAGCACCAGCCGCTCGACCAGTTCCACAGGGAATTGGCAGGGATGATCCGACTTTTCAGGATGATTCGATTTGACGTTCGGTATGTCCCAAAGCCCTGTTTCCCATTCCTGAGCCAATATCTCCCATAAATCAGAAGGATTTTTACCAAGCGGGTTCCCGGACAAGACGCCATAATTGTCTCCCGGCTTATAGTGGCGTTTCTCAGGATATTTTGAAGGAATTCGAACAGCATCGAGGTTGAAGGTGTAGTCGTCTCCTTTCGTGAACCACAGCACCGTCTCATACCGCCCGGAGAAGCGGTTTGAAGCGTGTAAGCCGTGCAAGAAGTGCCAGCATATGCGATTCCTCAGTCTGAGACCAAGTTTCTTGAAGATGGGATAGAAGAAAATATCGAGCGGGAAGACCTCCCCATCCTCCACAAAATTCCCCGTCTCCCAGCATAAACTCCCGTTAGGTGAGAGAATCCGGTGGAGTTCCTTCAGGACAGGGATCATGTCCTCAAGATAACTTTCCAGAGGCTGCTTCTGCTCGAACTCCTTGCCGAGGTTGTACCCGGGAGAGCTGACAACGAGATTCACTGATTCCGACCGGATCGCCTTCAACGTTTCCCTGCAATCTCCGAGGAGAATCATGGCATCGAGTTCGGTGGGAGTCCCCTGAAGCTCCGTCTGATGCTCCTCCATTCGCTGGCGTGCCTTGAGTTTCTGATAGACCCCGTTGACGCTCCGACGCCTGGCGTCCATTTCTTCCACTAGGTCTCCATACCTTGCAGGGTCCATTTCAGCCGCCGCAACGACTTCTTCGGCTCGCTGAAGGGTAAATGAAGACATTCCCGCGTGGGCAGCCAGTATATCCCTGGTCTTGCCGGGCATAGGGTGTGAAGAATCTCCACCCCTTATGATCCCCTTCTTGCTGAATTTGCCTCCCTCGCTCATTCGCCGACGAGCCTTGGCTCTTTCCTCTTCCTCCAAAGCCCTCTTTATAGCCACCGCCTCACTTGGGAGAAAGTCCTGTCTCATCACATTTTCATCGTGTTGCGCTCGGATCTCGTCTAGGCTGACTATTCTCGCCGGTATCTCTGTCCATCCAAGACGTTTGCACGATTCGAGGCGTCTCTCGCCCGCTATAAGCAGGAGGTCTTCGTTGACGAGGATAGGATGGAGCAGGCCCAGGACTTGGATACTGTCCATGAGCGGAGACAGGTCACCGAGGAATTTTCTGAACCGATTCTCGACTCGGACGGTGTTGATGGCGATCAGAGGCATTAGATTGTTCCTCCAAAGTCTCTGACCCTCTTATCACACGTAGATCCGTGATGAAACTTGATTCAGCGGCTTCCCTATCGGGGACACCGGGTTTCCTCTTTCCAAAAATGCTCTGTGGGGCAATTTCCATCTTCTCGGAGGGTTAGAGTATGGCTAAAGTGCCTCAGAATTGATTTCATTTTCTCGCTGCGCCTCGGTCAACGTCCATCCACTCAAGACTTCCTGAGATAATCTCAGATTGCCTCGGCATTTCTGAGACTTCTTGTGGTCATTCTTACATCCTACCTTGGTTATCCTCCGTCCACCCCGGTGAATTTCCGATTGACTCAATCAGACTTCCTGGGTTATTCTCGGTCAATCCAGAGCATACCTCAGTTCAAAACCCAATGGAGTGTTGCGAGATGCCCGCCAAACAAGGACGACTCATAGCCCTGACCCAGAAAATAGATGCTTACGTTAAAGAGGTTCCGCTCGCCTGGGAAGCCTATCTGAAGCAAAAGTCTCTAGGAACCGAACAGAAAAAAGCCGAAAGTGCCGCCATGCGGTCACTCTATCCCGGCGACAACAACGTCGGGGTTCGGCTCAAGACGTGGAAGAAACATAAATTGTGGCCCGAAGCAGCAACGGGGGAAATCAGGGAGACCTGGGAAACTTTCAGCGCATCTGTCTCCGAAGGCATCGAGCAGAATGAAGCCGAATCGGAAGCGGTGAAGACCGTTTTAGCGGATTACCCCCACCCCAGCGAGGCACTGGAAATTTGGAAGCGGTGTGGAGTTTGGTCAGTCGAATCGGTTCGTACCGCTGAGGAATACCGAGACGACCCCAGTAAGTCCAAAGTCCATCCAGGTATTTCTGAGGATGCTCCGGGGACGACCAAAACAAAGAGAAAGCCTCAAGGCAGACCAAGTATATCTAAGGATATTCCGGGTAGGTCTCAGGATGCCTTCAGACTATCCAGAGAAGACGTTATGGCTCAACTGAGGGGGTTGCTTGCAGAAATCCCAGTTGAAGAGCGCAAATGGTTCGGAAAAGCCACCGGCAAGGCTCCTGAGGAAGCAAAATTCCTGCAAATTGGCGCAAAACTGCCGCCGGACCTGGTGCTGGAATTCAAGAGCCTACCGGGCCGTTACGCGCACCATTTGGAACGAGCATTGAAATTGTACTTAATGATCTTGATGTCTGCGGAGAGATGAAGGAAAGAGCCTTTCCCCTATGAGGACGGTGAAGGACAAGAATGAAGATCGGCTCAATCAATACCAACGGCAAATCCTTCGATGTCTGGATGAACCCGGAGAGCGAAGAGTTCGCTCACATAGGTGAAGTCGTCCGGTTCACGGCAGACCGCAAGACCCATAGCCTCTACGTCTGGAATTTTTCCGCGGGACATCACGGCGACGTTTCTGTGGGGATGGGACTCGGAGATTCGGCTGGCTCCATTCTCTTTTTGAAGGGAGCGGCAACGAAAACCGGGGAAGGAGCATACGTCATGTCTGGATCGGATTTCTTACAGTCCTTCGTGGGGCGTATGACCGGGGCTGAAAAAAAATTCCTGAGCAATTTATTCAACCAGGACTGGGATTGGGTGGATCGGTACATCGAAGTCACGGAGTGGCTGAATCGCTGCCGGGAGAGGCTCCGTGCGTGATTTTCCCCAAGATGAACGAAGATCGCAAACTATCCAAACATACGATGTGATATTCTCTGGGGAATTTCATCGGGCAGGACTGGCAAGGCAATCATAAGGACAAGGGAGAATACCACAATGGAGGAACGGGACACTCTTTGGGTAAAGGTCTATGACGGTGAGGGCGACAACGCAAAACTTATTTTCGAGGGAACAGCCCGTCAATGGGAGATTTTCAGGACGACTCATAACTGGGATGCTCCAAAGGAAAAATCATCCCAAAAGACCGAGGATGATTGAAAGTCGATTTCCTCCAGTCATTCTGGAACCCTCACCCGCCCTCGCTTATCCAAGGCGTCATTCGCCGACTCATCGGCGATCCCACGGGGAGGAAATATGTCCGAATCTATCCCGGCGAGCCTCGTTGAGGGCTGGATCTCCGATCTCCAATCCATCCTCAAACAAGAATCCCAGGAACCCAAGACCGGCACAGAATTTTTGATTAACAAAGGCATGCGCCACGGCTTGGATCAGATAACAAGCCGACTCGACACATGGCTCCGTCACCAGGAGAATGTCCAGGCACTCAATCGGTCAGAGGAAAAGTTCCTGATAACCAAAGATGTGGATCTGAGCGACGGCAGGTACAGAAAATTGGAGTGGTATCAAGGCAACCTCTTCGTCGTTTTGGCGTGGCGGCACGGGATGCGCGAAGAGGTCGGCGAACTGATGCTTGAACTGCAACGGGTGCAGGATTTGTCCACGACATACCTTGTGTACGAGGGAGGCTTGACCTTTGATGATCTTGCGAGGATGGCGCGAGAAGGCGGTCTCGATCCCGTAAAAAACGAAAGGAACCGGCGAGAGTGGGTGGCAAAGACCTACACCGAATCTGTCATTGCCTTCAATTCGGCTCTCATCGCCTCGATCTGTTTCGCCAGTTCAGCCACAACGTTTTGAGCCTGAGTAATATCTCGGTTCCTTCCCATAGTTTCAAGTGCCTGTGCGATATCAGCCACGCTCTTTGCCCCGAAATTGAGTACAGACCCTTTCAGTCCATGAGCAGCCTTTTCCAGATCGTCAGCATCCTTTCGCATGACTGACTGGCGGATTCGATCAACAAGCAGAAGGCTATCGTCCATAAAGAGTTCAACCAGTTCCTTGAGCAGATCCATATCCCCTCCGACCCTCTCAAGCAGGGACTCTCGGTTGATAATGCCCTCTCCCATCTCAGTGTAAGGCTCTTGTTCCTCATCACCTTTGGTCGCAGGAAACAGACTGTCAATCGCTTCATAGAGTTCCTGCATGTTGATCGGTTTAGAGACGTAACCGTCCATGCCAGATTCGAGACACCTTTCCCGGTCCCCCTTCATCGCGTGTGCGGTCATTGCCACTATGGGGAGATGCGTTCCGGTTCCCTTTTCCTTTTCTCTGATGATTCTCGTGGCGTCGAAGCCGTCCATTACCGGCATCTGAACATCCATCATCACGAGATCGAAGACCCCTTGTTCCATCGCTTCCAGAGCCTTCTTGCCATCTTCGGCAACCAAGACGCTATGTCCCATTTTTTCGAGAAGTTTCGTAGCCAACTTTTGGTTGACCTGGTTATCTTCGGCGAGGAGTATCCGAAGTCTCTTCTTACTCTCCCGTATAGAATGTCGGGTTATGAGGGACTTCCTTTCTGTCGTACCCGATGGGATATTGAGCACCTTGGCTATGGCGAGAAGCAAAACGGATTGGCTGACCGGTTTGAGCAGATATGCCGCCACACCCAAACTCAGGCACTTGGATGCGTCTCCTCTTTCGCCCGCTGATGTCAACATGATGATGGTCGGAGTGGATATCTCCGGGTGCTGATTGACATTCTGTATCAGCTCAAAGCCGTCCATTTCCGGCATCATGCAGTCGGTGAGCATCAGGCGAAAGGGGGTTCCCTGCTTGTGGGCTTTCTGTAAGGCGTCTAGCGCCTCGAAGGCACTCGCTACGACAGTCGGCTTCATCTTCCAATAGAGGAGGGTTTTCTCCAATATCCGCCTGTTGGTGAGATTGTCGTCCACTACCAGCACGGGAATTTCTTCAAGATTGATTGCCTGTTCCGGCAGCACTGACCCTGATGACTGTGGCTGGAGTTCAAAAGACACCGTGAAATGAAACCGGCTCCCCTTGTCGGGTTCGCTCTCGATCCAGACCCGCCCTCCCATCATCTTCACCAGTTGGCGGGTGATGGTGAGTCCAAGCCCTGTTCCGCCATATTTCCTGGTTGTAGAGCCGTCTGCCTGCTCAAACGCGTCAAAGATCTTGTGCTGCTTTTCAAGGGGAATTCCAATTCCTGTGTCACGAACAGTGAAGTGCAGCACTGAATGGTCATCCGTCTCTGATTCGGTCTCAACGGAAACCGCTACCTCGCCCTCCTGGGTAAACTTTATGGCATTTCCTACCAAATTTACGAGAATCTGGCGAAGCCTGCCCGGATCCCCCACCAGGGCGTCAGAAACGCCAAAGGGGACATCATAGATCAGCTCCAAGCCCTTCTTGTAGGCTTGGGCGGCAAGCATGGTCATGGTGTCGGCCAAGGAATCGCGAAGGCTGAAACTCGCGTGAATCAGGTCGAGTTTGCCCGCTTCAATCTTTGAAAAATCAAGTATATCCTCAATCAGCTTAAGGAGCGCATCAGCCGACACCTTGACTGCATCAAGGTATTCTCTCTGTTCCGCCGTCAGTTCCGTGTTGAGCGCAAGTTCGGTCATCCCGAGTATGCCGTTCATAGGGGTGCGTATTTCATGGCTCATGTTTGCCAGAAATTCACTCTTCGACCTGCTGGCCCTTTCGGCTACTTCCCGTGCTTCGACCAAAGCTGATACATCGATCACGTTCAAGATAATTCCTTTGTAGATATCGTCATCAGATATGGGCTGTACCCGAAGAGAGACATGCATGTCCAAGAGAGGACGGTTGATCGTCCACGTGTCACGTCGAATTCCGCTTCTGAAATCATCTATCAGCGCCCGTACTCTTGTGGTCACGTCTGTTTCAGGATGGAATTCCCACATGCTCTTTCCTACTATTGCGTCACGATTGGCCCCAATCTTTTGCAGAAACCACCGGTTCACTTCGGTTACGATGTCCTCGGCATTTGCCACGATAACCCCTTCGTCCATGCCCTCGATCATAGATCGAAGCTTGCTCGCTTCCAACGATGCCCTTTCATGGGCTGCCCTTAACTCGTGCTCCGCATTCCTCTGAGCGGTGACATCCCGGAGAATCACGAGCATCCCCTCGTACGCTCCTGCATCATCAAAATAGCCTGAAGCGCTCAAGGTAATATCCAGGGTTTTTCCGTCTTTGGTCAATCGTTTGGTCTCAAACCCGCTTTCTGTCGAACCTTGAGAAATCACACGCTTGACGGCATTCATGGTAGATTCCTGTTCAGACTCGGGAACGAAGGGTACTCGCTTCTCCTGAACCTCTGGGAGAGTCCATCCAAACATCTGAGTAAAGGAATCATTCAAGTAGGTTGCCTTTCCCGCTGAATCGTAGATGACAATGGCGTCGGGAGAGCAATCCAATAGAGACCGATAGCGGTGTTCCGCTTTCTTCGATTCAGCGTATAACTCTTTGTATTTTTGCTCGCTTTCCGCAAGTGCCTTTTCTACTTCCTGTTTTTCAGTGATGTCTCGGATAATGCTCAGATAGCCTATGACGACCCCATTACTATCTTTCTGCAACGAAGACGAGAACAGGCAATCCTTGCGAACACTCTGTTTGTTGATCATTGTCCAGGGGAAGTCCTTCACATAGCCCTTCTCCTCGATTTCCCGCTGAAAACGAGGTCGATTCGACGGGTCAGCATATAGGCTGAGCACATTCATTCCCGCAGCCTCGTCAGACGAATAGCCCGACAGGTCCAGGAAGGACTGATTGAACTTCAGGATAATTCCGTCACGAGAAACGATCAGTATCGCGTCTCGCGAACCGCTGAATAAAGACCGGTACGCTTGCTCACTTTCCTGCAGGACTTTCGCATTACTCTTCGCCTCTTCCAGCAACGATTTCAACTCGTCATTGCGCATTCGAAGTTCGGTCAATTCGCTCCTCATCTCGTCGAATTTTTCCCGGTTGAACTCGCTCATGTTGGCTCCATTCTTTGGGACAAGAAAAATTAATCACAACCTCACTTCGCGAGGACAGATGACAGATAAATCCCCGTCCTACCGGCTACTGCTTAGCCTCGGGCTCACCTATTCCGCATCGAGAACCTTGCGAATCGTTCCGAGGAGTTGTCCCACTCCATACGGCTTCTTGACTGACGCCCGGACGAACTCGCGAGGAACCTCGTCAGGGTCTCCCGAATCAGAATGTCCACTCGATACGATTACCCTCACCAAGGGATCAATCTTGACCAGTTCACGCAGGCACTCTTTACCGCTCATCTCAGGCATGATCAGATCGAGGATTACGAGCGCAATGTCAGGTTGATGCTGCTTGTACATATCCAGCGCTTGCCGTCCGTTTCTCGCCGTAAGCACCCTGTATCCCGATTTGATTAGAATCCGCTCTCCGAGTTGCCTCACAAGGTCCTCGTCGTCCACCAGCAGGATCGTCTCGGTGCCGAGTGCTGGGACATCTCTTGAATCTGCATGATCATACAGTGGATCGGCGGTAAATTTCGGCAGGTAGATGTTGAAAGTGGTTCCCTTTCCAACTTCGCTCAAACACTCGATATAACCGCCGTGTTGCTGAACAATTCCGAGCACTACAGGAAGTCCGAGACCCGTTCCTTTCCGCGAGTCCCAACCCTTGACGGTAAAGAATGGATCGAACATCCTGTCCTGAGTTTCCTTGTCCATTCCCCTCCCAGTATCTGAGACACTGAGCAGCACATAATCGCCCGGCGCAATTCCGGGGTGATGGGCGCAGAATTCACTTTCCAATCTGACGTTCGAGGTCGCCAGAGTAAGGATTCCTCCTTCCGGCATGGCTTCCTTGGCATTGATAGCCAGATTCATTACGATCTGTTCCATCTGGGGCGCATCCGCATGGACAAGGTTCAGATCATCGGACAAGCGCATCTCAATGCGGATCATCTTCGGCAGTGTACGAGACAACAATTGTTCCGCGTTCCTGATTTGACGGTTCATATCTAACGGGACCGGGTTCGTTTCCGCCTTTCTGCTGAACACCAGCAGCCTCTGGACCATATCAGCACCATTCCGGGCTGACTGCATTATCTTCTGCAAATCGGCGTACGCCGGGTCTTTTTCATCCCTGTCCTGGAGCAACAGCTCCGAGTATCCGAGGATGATGGTCAGCAGGTTATTGAAGTCGTGAGCAATGCCCCCCGTCAAGGTGCCGATGGCTTCCATCTTCTGTGCCTGAAAAAGCTGAGACCTCAGAGTTTCCTTTTCTTTTTCTGCGTGTACTCGGTCGGTAATATCCTGCGCTATCTCGACAACCCCCATCAATCTTCCGTGGGCATCAAAGATTGGTTCCCCCTTCTCGTCCCAGATACGCCCGTCTGGAGTGACGACGGTAGCATGTTCAGACTTCTTGGTCTTGAAAACCGTTACCGCAGGACATCCATCACAGGGCTTTCCCGGGTCAGCCCAGAATTTGTGACATTCTTGACCGATCATCTGCGAGGGCAATTTTCTTACGGAATTTGCTGCGGTTTTGTTTACCCACAAAATTTCCAGATCTTCGTTGAAAAATGCGATGTTTGAAGTAATCCCGTCCAATATGGCTTGCTTTTGCGCTTCACTTACACGTAGCGTCTCGTCCGTTCTCTTACGGTCGGTAATATCGAGAATCGTCCCGGCGATCCTGAGAGGTTTGCCGTTACTGTCGTGTTCAACGACCTTGCCCTTGGAAAGAATCCACTTCCATTCCCCTGTCTTGCTCTGAATTCTGTACTCAGCTTCGTACGAAGAGCTAAGACTTTCAAGGTGTTCGTTTAGGGCTGAGGACACGAGAGGCCAATCATCCGGATGGATCATCCTTTTCCAGGTGCTAATTTCTGATTCGATTTCTCCGGTTGCGTAGCCCAGCATTTCAAAGGTGCGGTGGTTCCAGACTGCCTTTCCGGTCTGAACATTCCAGTCCCAAAGGCCCAAGTCTCCTCCCGTGAGTGCCAGGTCCAGCCTCTCACGACTTTCTTTGAGAGCATATTCTGCACGCTTACGCTCGGTTATATCTTCCCCCGAACTCAGAGTGCCCTGGATTTGTCCGGCGTCATCGGTCAGGAGAGTGTTGTACCAGGCTATCAAACGCTCTTCGCCACTTTTCGTGAGCACGGGGTTCTCAAAGTATTTCGCTGACTCGATTCCCCTCGCGATTACCTGTGAGAATGCTCTCTTCAGTCGATCTCGGTCCCATTCCGGAAGAAAAGTGTCGAACCAGTTCCTGCCCACGATGGTTTCAGGTTGATAACCCAGCACATCAGAGCCTTTCCTGTTAATAAGAGTGACATTTCCATCTCTATCAAGCGCAACGATAATGGTACCGGCAACATCCAGGTACATTCTTGCCGTATCTCTTTCCCGTCGCAGCAGAGTTTCGAGTTGCCGACGCTCATCAATTTCCATCCTGAGTTGCTCATTGGCGTTCCTAAATTCCTCCTCCGACTGCCTCAGAGCCTCCTTCTCACTCTGCAACTCCCTGAATAAGAGCGTATAGGGTTGTCTCAGTCCGGTCTCGATGATTGCCCTGTACATGAGATAGAAGGAAATGATTTTGAAATAATGCCCTATAAGATTGGCAAGACCGAAAACACTTATGTAAAGCGTAAAGGCGAGTTCAGCACCGATGGTAAAAATGATGGACCCCAGCACCAACCGGAGGACCTGTGGGTCGAATTTCTTCCGGTGAACGACCAGCAAAGCCAAGGCACTCAAGAGAATCAAACAAATCATGTACTCGCTGACTATCTTGAACGTGGTGAGTCCGCTTCCTTCCAGATAGCAGGCAGGGAAAACACCCCGATAAAAAATCGATATGAGCAGAAGGGTGAAGGCTCCTGAAAAAACAGCGAAGATGACATGCACTCTGAGCTTTCGTTCAATGAAGAGAGGAGCGATGAGGAGTGAAACACTCTGCATGTAACGAGCCGCGATCCAGAGCTGGGTCGGCAAGTCGGCGTCAAAACCGAGGAAGACCCCCATCCCCTTGTAGGTAAGCATATGGATCAGATCAATCCCGGATACGAAGAAATAGGCAACTCCGATGAAGAGGAGATAGTTGTTCCTCAGGAATTCGCGTGCGTTCCAAGCAACAAGAAAAATCCCGCATCCAATCACGATGCTGAATATCTCGACCAGACCGTGGAACAACAGGTAGCTGTACAGGCTTGTAAGGTACAGCCCCATGAATCCTAAAACTGTCAGAAGTACACCCCAATAAACTCTGCGATTAGCAATCCAAAACTCCGTGTGTGAGCCTATCTTTCCTGTCATTCTGCAACGCTTTCGCCATCTTGAAGGTCTTCGAACCACTCCATCAACGGTAGGACCGATTCCCTTAACCCTCACGCTTCATCCAGAACTTTGCGAACGGCTTGGAGCAGTTGTCCCATATCAAAGGGCTTTGAAACGAACCCTTTTGCTCCACCTTGCAGGGCTTCCTTGGTGGGACCGTTTGCAGAGTAGCCACTTGCCACAAGCACTCTCGCTCCAGGATTGATGTTGAGGAGTTCTCTCAGACAGTGTTTGCCGTCCATTTCCGGCATGATAAGGTCAAGAACTATCAGTGAGATTCCCTGTCTTTTCTTCTTATAAATCTGCAACGCCTCCCGTCCATTGGCGGCAGCAAGGACGGTGTATCCTGCCCGACCGAGAATTCTTTTCGCCAGATCGCGTACCAAATCCTCGTCGTCCACGACAAGGATGGTCTCCGAACCACTGGGAAGTCTCCTCTCCTCCCGCTGAACGATGGACTCCTCCTGCCTTTCCGTTACGGGAAAGTACAGTTTGAAAGTCGTTCCCACGCCCGGCTCGCTGTAACACGTGATGTACCCTTCGTGTTGCTTGACGATGCCGTACACCATCGCCAGACCAAGCCCGGTTCCTTTTCCCGCGGCTTTCGTGGAAAAGAATGGCTCAAAGATATGTTGCAACGTGATTTTATCCATTCCCTCTCCCGTGTCGGAGACCGTGAGCAGCGCATATTCGCCCGGCTTCGACCCCAGATGTGTGTTGCAATATCCGTCGTCCAAGGTCACGTTGGAGGTCTCCAAAATTAGCGTCCCACCCTCCGGCATGGCATCTCTCGCATTGACCGCGAGGTTCATCAGAATCTGTTCAATCTGGGTGGGGTCCGCGGTGATTGCCGACAGTCCGTCAGCCAGTCTCATATCGATTCTGATGATCTTGGGAATAGTCCTTTCCAGGATGGACTCAACACGTTGTATCTGATGATTGAGGTTCAAGGGTTTTGGGTTGATCTCCGTTTTTCTGCTAAACGTCAGAAGCCTTTGAACCAGATCGGCTCCCTTCTTTCCTGCACTCAGGACTTTTTCCAGGTCTTCGTACCCCGGGTCTCCTTTCCCCTTGCTCATGAGGATAATCTCGGAAAAACCCACCACCACCTGAAGAATGTTGTTGAAATCGTGAGCAATACCACCGGCAAGGGTCCCGATGGCTTCCATCTTCTGGGCCTGAAGGAGTTGTCTCCGAAGCCCTTTCCGTAAGGTCAGGTCTCGTAATATACCCCGGTATCCGGTAATGCTTCCCTCTTGCCCAAAATACACAGATGAGGTGAGCAGGCAGTCAACCTCTGTTCCGTCTCTCTTTCGAAACTGGACTTCATAGTCTTTCACGGATCCTTTGTTCTCTATTTCCTCCAGGAATTTCTCGCGATCAGCCGGATCAAAGTACAATTCATGAATGTCCTTTCCGATAATCTCCTCTCTCGTATAGCCAAAGAGTTTGTAAAAAGATGCGTTGGCATCCGTTATGGTTCCATCTCTTAGGACAGAGTACACCCCATCCATTGATTCTTCAAAGAGGGTGCGGTATCGTTGCTCACTCTCTCGGAGCGCATCCTGAGTTCTTCTCCATTCCTCAATATTTCTGGTAATGGAAACAATGTGAGGTTCTCCTTTCAACATAATAACTCGTGCAGACATAAGGCCAGTGACGACGGTGCCGTCTTTGAAACGAAATTTGGACTCCAGATTGGGGATGTAACCTGCTTGTTGAAGAGATTCGACCAATCGCTGTCTATCTTGCGGGTTATGCCAGATGTTTAGTTCAAGTGAGGATTTTCCAATGACCTCTTCTTTGGAATAGCCTGTCATCGCCGTAAATCCATCATTCACATCAAGATACAGGCCATCACTAAGTCTATTAATGTTGATGGAGTCGGGACTGGTTTGGAAAGTGAGTCGGAAGCGCTCCTCACTTTCTAGTAGCGCTTCTTCTTTGTGTTTTTGCTCGGTTATGTCACGAGTGATATGAACCGAACCTATGACCTGACCGTTTTCATCTAAAAGAGGTGACACCCGAACGTCGAATATTCCACCAAGACGAGGCTCCAAAACTTCCGCTGAATGTTCCTCACCGTCTTTAAGAAGCTGGGTGTGTGGACAGAAAGCAGGTGGCTCTTTTTCTCCGTGAACAAGCTCAAAACAGGATTTCCCTATAACCTCCTGCTCCGTCATTCCAAGGGCATCGGTCATAGCCTTATTTGACCTGAGTATTTTGTGTTGGTTGTCCAGAACCATTATGAGGTCTGAAATTGCATTGAAAGTTCGTTCCCATTCCTCGTGGGCTCGTTCCGCTGCTTCCTCCGCCTCTCGGCGTGCGGCTCTTGTGCTCAGCGTCTCGATGCCGTAGGACAGATCACCGGCCAGCTCCTCCAGAAGATTCAATTCCTCTTCATCAAATGCGTCGGGTTCCTTGGCAGCGATGGTTATTGCACCGATGACCTGAGCTTCCACTACCACGGGAAGAGAAATAATCGACCCGATCCCGTATCTCGTTAATTCCTCACGCCACGATGTAGCAATGGGATCATTTGCAGAGTTTCTCCAGATTGACATCTTGCCTGTGCGAATGGCGGTTCCGGTGGGTCCACGCCCCCTTTCATCGTCGGTGCAGCTTACGGTAAGTTTTTCAACATCCTCTTCTTCCACACCCCATCGAGCCATTGGTCGCACAGTTTTAGATTCATCCTCTTCAGCAAAGCCGATCCAGGCTACGGAGTATCCACCGATTTCAACGATGATTCTGCATATTTCATTGAGAAGGATAGATTCTTCCCTCGCGTGCATCAATGCTTGGTTACAGTCACTGAGTGCCTTGAGAGCGCGGGCTGTGCGCCGTAAGCCCTGTTCGGCTTCCTTGCGCGTGGCGGCCTCTTTCTGCAATGCTTCTACGGTAGTCGCGAGTTCCCCTGTTCGCTCCTGCACTCGGACTTCCAATTCATCTTTGGCTTTTTTCAGCGCCTCCTGAACTCTGACACGCTCCGCGTTTTCTTGGCGAAGTTCTTTGTTGGCGTACTCCAACTCCTCGGTTTGTTGTTCGACCAATAATTCGAGATGGTGACGAAAAAGGGTCGCCATACCTGCCTTGAGCGTGAGCCCTCTGACACCAAGTTCACGTCTGGCATTAACAATCGCCACAAGGAGGTAAATGCCTGCCAGATACTGCAAACCCCTTCCTAACCATCCGATGGGCGAACCCACAGCCTTCTGAATTGAGATGCAGAACAACCCTTCCGCAATGAGAAATAGGGCTACGCAGTACCAAAACATGAATCTGGAGCCTGAGCGAAGATAAACCACAGCAAACAAGAGCCCGGCGACGAGAAAGAGAGCGATAGCCCCACCCAATACTGTCTGACGAAGAAGGGTTGGTCCCGTGCCTTGGACGAAGAAGAGGGGCGCTGAATCATAGAGGGTTGTCACCATCAAGAGGGCTTCAAATAACGCTATGCAAAGACAGATACACAGAATATGGAGAGTCCTGTGCCATCGGTTTTGCTGTGGGGGCAAGCCCTGCAAAGCAGTAGCGGCTCCCAGCAGGTGAAAGACTCCGCCCATCAAAACCGATGAGTTGTGGACAAATACAATCCCATTCGATCCTGCCTTGGTGAGAGGCATGAAACCCGCCAGAAAACTGCCGAGTCCCAAGGAGAGGCACCCCGCAGCAAACATGATGAGGCTGATTGAACCGCTTACTAGATAGCCTCTTGCTGCAACATAGACTACGAGAAAGGGCAGCAGGGATAGGAAGCACGTGTTCAAGGCGAGAAGTAGTCCGGCTGGATCGAATACCGACGTCGCGTCCAGTGTGGCCAGGACAGCAATGAATGCACCACCGATCGGAATAGGGATCAAAGGAAAATATTCGGAGAACCGGACACCAGGCCCACCTCTTTCTTGAGACCTCTCCACTCGGTCCGGGGGACGGTTGTCTTCTTGTGAGAAGTCCATGTGTTAGTCTCCCCTCACGAAAAGCAGATTCACGAGAATGGAGCCTGATCCACGAATCTCTTGTTCGCCGGTCGGTCTCCGCCCAGAAGGTCCAAGCCGGGGAAGGCTCTGCTTTCTGGTTACGACCTGAACTCTCGTGGTTCCGCCGCTTGTCAAATGGCGTGCAGCAAGGCTTGAGCCTCACCTAACATCATGATATATCATACAAATGGGGGGGGGGGTAGAAATCTCACATCGCTAAGAAAAAAGACTCCGACACCAGCCGCCTCCTCTCGCTTTCCCGCTTGGGTCTCTTCTCCTACTCACCTTTCCGCTCCTTGCTGTTCTTCCGGTGGACGCGGCGATTTCGTTCGTCACACCTGACTCTCCGAACCCACAGCCCGCCTTCGGTCTTTTCCTGTATTGCGAACTACATCCCACACAGCGTCTGGGTGGGCAGCGGCAACCTCTAGCAATACACGAGCCGGTCCTTTGGGTATCCGGCGCTTTTGCTCCCAGTTTTCAAGGGTCCTTACGCTGATACCGAGTAAGGAGGCAAACTCGTCTTGAGAAACTCCAAGTTTGGCTCTGATAGCCTTGACATCAGGTGCTTCAACCACAAAGACCCTAGGAGGCTCCTTTTCACCTCTCATTATTGCTCCGGCTTGCCGGACGCTTTCGAGGAGTTCGTTGAACATTGTCATCTTTCTGGTAGTAGTAACTATTATCATCAATCTCTTATCTCTGAAGTCATGGCACGTTTCGCAGCTTCAAGCAAAAAAGCCGATCTGGAAATCTTGTGTCGCCGAGCATAATCATCAATGACCTCCAGTTCCGTCTCCGGCAAGGTGATATTGACCCTCTTGGTCTTGGTGTCCGGTACGGTCACAAGGAATGGTACAGCACCGGCAGCAGTGGGGTCAGCCATGATATCGTCGAGAGATCCGGGCTCAGGGAAAGGGGTTCCGTCTTCAATCATCCCTTTGATATGAAACCGTAGAGCCTCGGATGCCTTCTTATGAGCCTCCTCCAAGGTCTTTCCCGCAGTAATGCAGCCGGGAAAATCGGGAAAATCCACCCCAAAATCGCTATCCTTTTCTTTGCGAAGCAGAGCTATATAGGTTGCCATTTCTCATAACCTCTTCGTCTTGATGTCTTCCCGGAGGGTCAATCCAGACTGTCGCCTTATGCTGGCCAACGTACCGTCCGGGATATCTTTGACTGGATGGGCTCGCCTCTATCTTACCTTGTCGCATAAGATTTGACCCGGCTTATCCGGTCGGATAGAATTACCATCATATATGAATTTTTGTAGGTTATTTTATCCAAAGACCAGTCCAATGACACCAAATCAAAACAAGTTTGAAAGAGCCAGAGCCATCTTCCAACGACACGGCGGTACGATGAGGACTGCTCAAGCCCTATGCCTCGGAGTTCACCCCCGGACTCTCTACGAGATGCGAGACGCTGGCATTGTGGATCAACTCGGACGAGGCGTTTATCGGCTTGCGGAACTGCCTATCCTCGGCGATCCCGATCTCGCAACGGTGGCTCTGAAAATTCCTCACGGGGTCATTTGTCTGATCTCAGCCCTCGCCTTCCACGAAATGACCACCCAAGTCCCGCATGAGATTTACCTGGCGGTAAGCCGTGGGACGACTCGTCCTCGGCTAGACTACCCTCCCCTTCGGGTCTTCTGGTTCACTGACAAAGCCTTTACCGAAGGGGTCGAGACTCATGTACGGGATGGAATCTCGGTGCGGGTGTATAGTCCTGAGAAAACCCTGGCAGACTGCTTCAAGTACCGGAATAAGATTGGGATTGATACAGTCATCGAGGCTCTGAAACTCTATCAGCAAAGGAACCCGGTCAGAGTTGATGAGCTGCTCCGATTTGCTCGCGTGTGTAGGGTCTTCAGGGTCATGAAGCCTTACTTGGAGGCTCTGCTATGACTAATCAACGTACCAAGGACCTTACCGCTTCTGTTCGGCAGCGTCTCTTGAACAAGGCACGACAATCAGGGCGTCCTTTCAACGAAATTCTTCAGTACTATGCGATGGAAAGGTTCCTGTATCGGCTCTCCAAGTCTCCGTATGCGAACAATTTTGTCCTAAAGGGCGCACTGATGTTCAATGTGTGGCGGGGACTGCTCTCACGCCCCACGATGGACATTGACCTCCTGGGTCGCCTCAGCAACGACATGGAGAGCGTCCTTTCCGCCGTGAGGAGTGTCTGTGTTCAAGAAGTCGAACCGGATGGATTGGTTTTCGACGCTGACAGCGTGGCAGGAGAGAGGATTATCGAAGGGGCTTCTTACGAAGGTATTCGGGTGCGCCTGCGTGGAAGCCTCGGAACCGCTCGTGTTGTTATTCAGGTGGACATAGCCTTTGGCGACATTATTGTACCATTCGCCATGCCCGCCGATTATCCTACCATCCTCGATCTTCCGATCCCGTTGGTGCAGGCATACAGCAAAGAGAGTGCGATAGCCGAGAAGGTGCAAATCATGGTGAGACTCGGAATTCTTAATAGTCGCCTCAAGGATTTCTTCGACATCTGGCTCCTCTCCCGCCAGTTCGATTTCGATGGACAGACGCTGGCATCTGCAATCGAGGAGACTTTTCGGAACAGAAAAACTGAAATACCCACTCCGCCGGATGCGATTATGGCTGCTTTTGCTCAAGATGCCGATAAGCAATCCCAATGGCGTGGATTTCGTCGTAGGAACCTTCTGGAAGATTCTCCTGAGAATCTCATGGAAGTGGTGGACTTCATCTCTACCTTTCTGGGTCCCGTAACCGAAGCGATAGTCCTCGGCAAGACCTTCAGTGGAGTCTGGAAACATCCCGGTCCGTGGCGGAAAATGGAGAAGAGCGAGACGTGAGGGTCTCGATGAATCGGATGCCCAAGGTTCCGGGCATGGCGGAGGTTGAGGTTTTTGACATTAACGAGCAATACCCCTAATTCCGTTAGGGGTTACGATGGCTTTTCTCAAGTGACTGATCGTCCGAGAGTCTGACTCTTCTTGCGATGATGTGCGGTGCGAAAATTTCGCACTCCACGTGAAAATATCCGTCAAGACCGTGAAGCATTTACCCACTCACGGCCATTCAGACCATCTTGTCTCTAGGAAACTATAATAATATCAGTCCATCTCCGACTTGGCATCGTAATTGCTTAGTTGAGGAGACAACAACGATTATTAAACCATACCCTCTGAAGCAATCCTCCTCGGATTGCTTTTTTTTTGCCTTACCACTGTGCAAACGGAGAAGTTGGGTATTGTGATCACAACCGCGTCCTGTCCGGGATTTCTTGGTATTTCTTTGTCTCGCTCCGTCCTCTGTCCAAGAATTCAAGGAGTTATACTGAATTTCGTTGACAAGACCCGATAAGTACGCGTATTACCCCCCTGCATGTTTGCACCCTGGGAGGACTGAAGATGGCTCAGGTCATCACGATATGCAACCACAAGGGCGGGGTCGGAAAAACCACCACAGTGGTCAACCTCGCGCACGCACTGGCAAAAATTGGAAAAAGAGTCTTGGTCGTGGATGCCGATCCTCAAGCGAACGCGAGCCAAACCCTCGGCAAAGTTTCCCCGGTAGATCAGCCCTTCGGGGTGTCAGATATTTTCGTTGACAAGGCGAAGGTCTTCTCAACGACTTTTGTGGACACGAAAATACCCGAAGTAAAACTCATCCCCGCTACGCTCAAGATGTTTCAGTTGGAACGCATGATACCTGAAACCAAACGTGTCATGGGGTTTAAGGCAAAACTGGATGAGGGTGCAAAGGAGACCTTCGACTATATCTTGTTCGATACTCCCCCGAATTTAGGCGTATTCCAGTTGAACGCTCTGGCTGCGTCCCAATGGTACTTGGTTCCAATCCAGGCCGACTCGTTTCACTCTTTGATCGGGCTTGAATTTCTTATGGAAACAGCCGGATTCGTCCGAGAGGACGCTAATGATGATCTCAAATTCCTTCGAGCGTTGGTAACCATGTATGACGCCAGGACTTCTGTTGCGAAAACCATGTCTCAGGAAATCCGGCGTCATTTTGGAAAGGATCGTGTTTTCCAGACGCTCATAAACCGAAATACTCTCGTAGCCCAGTCCGTCATCGAGGGGAAGACCGTTTTCCAAAAAGATAGCCGCGCACCGGGAGCGAAGGATCATCTGGATCTAGCGCAGGAGATCGTCGGCATTCTGGGAGATTAGCTCATGGCGGGAAAGAAGCAGGCGTTTAAGGACATTCTCAGAGACTGCTTTCCCGTGGTTATTGACGACCTGCTACCGGAAACCGGGAAAGAAGAAAACGCAGGAGAATCTCCATCTCTTCCTGCGGTGACCCGTGGTGAAGACACCTCTCAAGAGACTGATTCTCGCATTAGGGATGCCCCTGTATCTTCACAGGATACAGTCCTTTTTGACGCCACCGTATCACGTGAGCCGACTGTCTCAGCAGATGCTACAGTGTCCGCGCAGCCTACCGTCCCTTCTCCTGCCACTGTGTCGTCTGCTGCTACCGTGTTCCCGGCTGCTACAGTCTCCTGTAATGATACTGCTCCCTCCCACGCTCCAGTCGAGATATCGTCCAACTATTTCAGAATGGATGCTGATGTCTTTGACATACTGGCTGACTTCCAAACACCTTACGAGCGGATCGTTTACCTGTATCTTTACAGACAATCGTATGGCTTTGGACGTCAGACGTGCTTCGCGGGACTTAAATCAATTATAGATCACTGTAAATTCAGCAAGAATGTTGTCCGGCGGGCCTTGGAGACCCTTGAGGGTAAACAGCACATAAGGCGGCTTGCGAGGCTAAACGAGAGAGACTTGAAAGGAACGACGTACCGGGTGTTCCTTCCTTGCGAGATTCCAGATCTAAGAAGCCAGACGAAACTCTCCATTATTCAAGACGATCACTCTATCCTACCGTGACACAGTTTCTTCACCGGCCACTGTGTCCTCCTGTGATACCGTGTCGTCTCCTGCTACTGTCTCTCCTGCCGCGACAGTATTCCTCCCTCTCTACCGCAGTGTGGTCTTCTCAATAGCCACCATCTCTCCTCGTGATACAGTGTCTTTCTGTGCTACTGTGCCTTACCTTGCTACCGTATCGCCTGCCGCGACTGTGGTCCGCCCAGTCACTGTGGTCTGTCGTGCCACTGTCTTCTTTCCCGCGACTGTGTCTTCCCAGAAACCTGTCTTGACAACTGATTTTATTATGATATTCGCGCCCCCTAGCCGGGATTATCCCGGCGCGCAAGGGTTGATTTCAAAGCCCAGAACGATCAAAGACGACCCCGTGCCTGGCAAGCGTTGTGAGTCGTCTCTGAAATACGTGAAAAGGCTGATGCCTTTCGTGCGTCCAAATTCTGAAGGCATCCCTTATCACTCGTTCTGCGCCTTTGCAACCCAAAAAGTAGGGGAGGGCGCAATAAAGATGTCGTTTGTTCAGGTTAGCAAGTCTTCACGTGATCCGTCAATCCCTTTTTCTATCCTAGACCTAAAAGCCCAAGCCGTGAGGCTTCCCGTGTCCAAGGGATCCCAAATCCTCCTCTCCGAACTCCTCACCTGGTCCGGGGAACGAGGCTACTGCTGGTGGGGGACGCCATCCATAGCCAAAGACCTGAATTGGTCAGTCTCGGCAGTCTGGAGGAGGGCTACGGAATTAAAACAGGCTGGACTTCTTGAAGTAATCCCCCGTCCTGGACGGTCGAACTATTGGGTTCCTCTGCCGGGAAAAACAAAGATGGAAAGGCTTAGATTTGAGCTGGCACCCCTCGCGGAATCGCGAGGCCCTTCTTATGAAAAGAAAACTGAAAAATCTATAAAACGTTGTACCGTTAAGAAACTTTGTGCTAGTACCGACCAAGCCCCTCCTCCCCCCAGTAACGTCAACGCTATAAAAATCTGTCCTGAAGAAATGGCTCCCCTATCGGGGACAAATCCACCCGAAACCCTAGAATCCATTCAGGAACCTGTTCCTGTGATTCAAATTCCCCCAGTGCTTGGACCAATCCGGCAGAAGGCTACCCCGCCCGTCGTAGTTTCAAAGCCCAACATCAAGGCTTCCATTACCGCCGAACAGATATTCCTCGTGGAAGAGATCGAGCGAGTCACTGGCGATACGTGGAGCCGGGGACATTTTCTAAACTTGGTGCGCCAGGTGGATGAGCAGACCATTTACGGAGGTTTGTCAGTCACCAGAGAGAAGATGGCTATGGAGAGCGGAGTCAACGGTGGAGCCTACTTCACCAGTACGATTCGAGGAATGACCGAATTGGCAAGCCTCGGAGCCAAACCAGTAGCTGATGCTATGACCCCGCCATCTCCCCCGGCGCATCCCTCCGCGCCTCTTCCCGCTCCTCCGACACGTCGTTTTCTCATATCCGACGAGCCTGAACCCGTCCCCTTCGATCCAGAGTCTCTCAAAAGGGGCTGGAGGCTCCATTATAGAGGCGCAGGGATTCGGGGCATGATAACCCTCGTGCAAAGGTGTGTGCCTCTCTCCGTTGATGTGGGGAGGCTTTGGGGTGATGTTCGCGAGACTTTCCCTGGAATGGAAGAAAGCATTCTGATAGACAGGTTGCTCGACACCGTCGTGACAAGGATGAAACACGCTGAAAGGATGGCGGAGGGGTAGGGCATGGAATGGTTCATAGTTGTCGGCGATGTAATAATCTTGTTGGGTCTGGGGGCGTTGGCTCTGTTCGCCAGGAACTACTTGCCCTCCTACACCAAGGAAAAGGGTAAGAATCTCGCCACCCGTGAGGACATCGAGGAAATCACGGACAAGATAGAATCGGTGAAAACCGAATACGCGAAGGAACTCGAAGGTCTCAAATCCCAACTGAATGCCAAGTTCCATGCTCAGACGGTCAGGTTTGAGAAAGAGTTCCATGTTTACGAGAAAATCTGGAAAGCATTGCTAGAAATCAAAAATTCTACCGTGAAACTCCGCCCTATTTCAGATACGGTTGACTCTCGTGTGTCTGAAGAAGATAGAAAACGAGAGCGTCTCGAAAGATTCGGTAAAGCATTCGACTGCTTCTATCCAGCCGTTTATGAGAATAAGCCGTTTTTTCCACCAGACATCTTCACCCGTCTTGAACAGTTGCTAATACTAATGAATGTTGAATCTCATGGTTATAGTGCCAGAAGCCCCGACCCCAATCACCCACTCTATGATTCAAAATACTTTGACACTGCGGAGGCCAACGCTGAAAAGATTCGAGAGGAGACCGAAGCCATTTGTGAACTGATGCGTCAGAAAATAGAGAGCCTTTGATTTCTTTGATTCAACCGAATCTTAGATCGGAAGCGGCACGACAAGGGACAAGTAATGAAGATCAACCCTCCGAAACAGGACAGAGAAACGATGATGGAGGAAACCAGAGACTCCCGATTGATGCTGTGGGAACTCCTACGGTTGAGGTATCCTCGCTCGAAACTGACAAAGCAGTTGATTGCTGTTGATGAGATACTGCCCGAACTTAGACAAGTCCTGGCAATTTTCCACCCGAATAGCAGAAAGTGTACTTTCAGGATCTGGCAAAGGCTGAGGCTATGGCCTCCACCGGAAATCCTTCACAATTCACAGATTAAAGTCTCGGACCGCCCCAATGATTAACAGGGACCCTTTCTTCTCCCACTAGCGAGGGAGGCATCATGAGTGGTGAAACTATGGATAGGAAAGTGATCCGGCTTCCCCAGGCTCAGCAGAGAGAAGACGCAGAAGAGATCAAAGACCTGACTCACTTTGATAAGGCCCGACGGGAACTGGAACTAGCGACCAGGATAGATGAGGTCAAATCCATACGGGACAAGGCAGCGGCAATCCAGGCATATCTCAAACAATCGGGTGAAAGTCTCGAAATCCAGAATATGGCTGCCGAGATAAAGATCAGAGCCGAGCGGCGAGCTGGCGAAATCCTGAGCGAGATAGATCTTCACAAAGGCGGACGCCCATCAGAAAACCACTCTCACGATGAGATCGGTTTTCCCCGACTCAAAGACCTTGATATTGACCGGAACATGAGTTCGAGATGCCAGTTGATAGCCTCCATCCCTCAGAATGACTTTGACGAGCGTGTTGCGGAAATCAAAGGGAAGGGACAGGAATTGACCTCAAAGGAGTTCCTCTCCCTTGCGGGCTATCTTCAGCGGGAACGTGAACGACAGGGACGAAGAGAAGTTGCCCTCCAAGAAGCGGCACAGGTTGCTTCTTATGAGAGAATCAAGGTTCTTTGCGGCGATTTTCGCGAAATCTTGACTGAAGAAGTGGTCTCGAACGGCTCGGTGAGCCTTGTCTTGACCGACTTGCCATACGGACAGGAGTACTTGGGACTCTGGGACTCCCTGGGACAAATCTCCCAGCGAGTCCTCAGGGACGGAGGACTCCTTGCAGCCTATTCGGGCTGCATCCATCTCCCCGAAGTCCTCTCCATCCTGAGCAGGCACCTCACCTACTGCTGGACGGCGGCGCTTCTCAATGAAGCCTTCGCGGACACAATCTTCCATCCGATCCGTGTGAAATCCCTTTGGAAACCCATTATTCTCTTCACCAAGGGTCGTACCGAACCATTTGCTCATGAAGATCCAAGCCTCCGGTACCTCAAAGATGTGATTCACGGGGATGGACTGGGAAATCTGAACAAGGACGCTCATCCTTGGCAGCAAGGTGTTGGCGAAAGCGGGTATCTGATCGAAGTATTGAGCCTGCCGGGAGAGATCGTTGTGGATCCCTGTTGTGGAAGCGGGACGGTTGCGGTCGCCGCGAAGAGACTAAATAGACGGTTTGTGGGGTGCGATGAGAGTATTGATGCCGTGAACACTGCTTTGGCTCGGCTGTCCCAAAATCTGGACCCGCCCACTGAATGAATCTTCCCAATGGCTCCTTCTCCATTACATATCCATTCTCCTACTTGACTCTAGTGGGAGGATGGGTAATTATTGTTCAAGAGGAGGTCGTGCCATGATAACCAAGACTGCGGATTCAAAGGGTCGAATCAATTTCGGCAAGCACTTTGCCAACAAGACGTTTATCATCGAACAGATCGGTGAGACCGAGATGAAACTGGAACTTGCCCGTGTCATACCGGAGCGGGAAGCCTGGCTCTATCAAAATCCAGAAGCGAAAGAATCGCTCCTAAAGGGCCTACGTCAAGCCAAGGCTCGCCAGTTCAGCAAGTCCCCGCCGGACCTCGCGGCAGATCAAACGCTGGTAGATGAGATTGAGGACTCGGAATGACCTTCTCTCCTGTATGGACTGATGAGGCTGCCGAGGTCTATTCTGATCTGAAGTCAAAAGCAGAAGCGGCGCTAAAGGCACGAAAGAAGTCGGGACAAAGTAAGTCTTCCAGGCAGGAAGGACTTTTCAAGCAGGTCAAGAAGTGTATTGACCTGTTGCTGGAAAATCCCAGGCATCCGGGTCTGAACACGCACGAGTTCAAATCCGAACCGAATCCGTACAGCAGGGATGAAAAGGTCTTTGAAGCGTACGCTCAGCAAAACACACCGGCTGCGTATAGAGTTTTTTGGTGTTATGGGCCGGAACAAGGGCAGATCACAATCATTACGATAACCTCACACCCATGATCCCTGGGAAGAGGATTCAAAGACGGGAAGGACCAAATGGCTCTCACAAAAGCCGATATAGCCCAAAAAATAGCGAATGACTGCGGCTTCATGAAGGGGGGGCGCGTCCGAGGTCTTGGAGAAACTCCTTGATATTATGAAGAAAAGGCTCATTGTGGGAGAAGTCGCGATGATTTCCTGGTTCGAAAAAAGGAGCGTCAGGTATCATGGAAAAGCGTAAGATAAAAGCAAAGGAAGTGGCAAAAGACATTCATGCGGGGATGGGGGATACCCTGCTCATGGAGAAGTACGATCTGTCTGCCAAACAACTCGAAATCGTGCTGAGGAGTCTGGTTGACATTGACCTCATAAGTCACATGCAACTCTATGAGAGGACGACGCTCTCCGACACCCAAATAACCAAGGCATTCGTTGATACCCAGGCGGCGATTAAGGAGTTGGATTAAGAGAATTTTTTATTAACTTGAAGGGGTATCCATGACCCTGACCAAAGCCGACATAGCCCAGAAGATCGCCAACGACTGCGGGTTCATGAAAGGAGAAGCAGCCGAAGTCTTGGAGAAACTCCTTGATGTTATGAAGAAACGGCTCATCGCCGGAGAAGGCGTGATGATCTCAGGCGTCGGAAAATGGGCCGTCAAATCCAAACACGCCAGGCGGGGCAGGAACCCGAAGACCGGTGAGCAGATAATCCTAGATGCACGGAGAGTTGTGACGTGGGGCTATTCGCCGGTGTTAAAGAAGGCGGCAAATCGAGATCCTGGCGGCCCGAAGAAATGAAGAGGAAAGACCGTCTGAAGCGAGACCTGAAACAGAATATGATCAACCAGGCAATTCTCAACCACTGGTGGGGACTCGTACAGGCGGTTGAGGCTCTGAGAGCCAATCCTAACGACAGGACAGCCATTTTTGAACTCGGCACCACAATCCAGTGCCTCATTTTCCTGGGTCTTGAATATGGAACTCATCGTTTGTTGAAAGCCCTTCCGCTGGAACAAAGAGATCTGCTCGACACCATCATTGTTGAAGGACCCGATCTAGCCAGAGATGCCCTGCAAAACGGTACACCTCTTTTTGAAGGCATGGAATTTCCTCCCGCTGACAGCGTGTTTGCACTCATGTCCGATCTCATGATCGGTCCAATCGCCGAGCTTCAACAAAGGTGAGCGAGGAACATCAGCATTACATTATCAGTCCTCCTCACCCACCTCTTTCGACGGTCTGAGTCGGAGTTTCTCAAGAAGATAATTCACGTGTTCATAAGCGTCTCTTTGAAGACGCTGACGTTCCTCAGCCTCTTCCATTTCCATGAAGTCCGCCACGAATCGTGGTCCCTCGGAGTTTAGGGATGAAAAGCATATTGCAAGCCTCTGAAGACCTTCCCGCACCAATTCGTGATCCAAGAAAGCCTCAAATTCCTCGGCCAATTCATTCAGCTCAACCGGATAGTTTTTGAGATAATAGTAAATGTCATAGGCGTCTTTTCTCGCCCTCCTGTCAAACAGAGCCAGACTTTTGAGAATCAGAAAGGGAACCGAAGACGCTACACGGACTGATACTGAGGTTTTCCCACCGTCGGGAAGCTCACCCTCGACCGTTTCTTTGATTGGACCTTCAAAGACCAGATCGCCGCCTCTCACCTTGAGAGCCTCAACACCCTGGATGGTCTAGTAATAGTCGCCAGGTACGTTTCCTTCAGGCTCAAGGGTTAAAAGGTCCACTTCTACATCAATCGGCCCTGTCTCGGTATTTACTGTGCGCCGGAACTTAAATCGGTCCGAGCCTGGATGATAGCCCCTACTCAGGAGGAGGTCTCTCAATCTAGGTTTTGCCTGCTTCGGGATTTTCCGATAATCCAACATCAGGTCCACGTCGGTGGTCCCGACGTGTGGCATGAGGCCCCTAGACGGCGAAAGTGACGGCACCCATCCTCCGGCAATTACAATGGAGTCTCCATATTCTCTGAGAAGGTCCAACAGATCTATCAGGACTGCTCTCGCCGCCTTCGTTGCAGGATCACTGATTACCATGTCGGTCTTATCACCTGCTCGAAAAGTTCCTTCGCCGCTTCCTCACCCCTGCCTCGGTAGACTGCAAGATCAAGGTAAATCTGAACGGGAGATGCTATGACAATTCCATCAATCTCGCGGGTACCATAGAAGACCCCGTGGTCATAGGGAACGAGGAGGGACACGTTCGCTCCGCTAGTCACCGGTTTGAGACCGAGTAAAGAGGCGATGTCTTCCGGGGCCTCAACATAAGCCATCACTCGTTGATACCGGACCGTAGGGGCAAGCCGAGCTGCCCCGGAAAAGCCTGTCAGAGCATATTGAAGAGGTTTTCCCGACAGTGCCTCGGCGATTTGCGATTCGATTTCCGAGACGGTTTCTAGGGAGTAAAAATCCCGTACCTCATTCTTTCTAAACGAGTAATTCTGAGACCATTCTTGCAAGAGGGCTTCCGGTTCGGAAAGCCTCAGTCCATCCCGCTGGACGACTATCCATTCTCGATCTCCGAGAAGCGTCTTAACCTTGGAGACCAGACCTAGACTCACGTCAGCCTCTTGGGCCAACCCTTCAACCCTCCACACTCTCTTCGGATCATTGAGAAGCACTCGCAGAATCCTCGATGCCTTGGGAGAGTAGAGAGAGCGTAGCTCCCTTCTCTCAGTGAAGGGATTCTCCCCGCCTTTTCTTTCAATGCAGATTTTCCCGAAACAGAGACGGCAGTTTCCGGCAAAGTCCAGGTATCCTATTCCTTCTTTGGAGCAGATTTCAGCAGACTTGGGCGATATGTAAGGAGCCGCGAAGACCCCGTAGTAACCGGGGTATCTTTCAAGGTAGCGCAGAATCTGGTTGACAGCATCCCGTGCGACTCTCGGCTGACCTATGTTTTTGCATTCAAAGAGAATTCCTTGTTCTTCTTCCGGCAAGATGAGCTTTGCCGCCAGATCCGGTCCCTCGTCACCTTTTGAGAGTTCCACCGGTGTCGGTGGTTCCTTCAGGAAAGGAATGCCGCTGGTGCAATTCACAAGGGCTTCCCAGGTCTTCTGCTTGATTTCTTGTTCGGCGAGTTTCATCCTAATGCTTCCTTTCACCGTCCGGTGAAAATAGATACTAGAGTGAGGATTGGGTTTATGTCAAGACAGTTTCATTAAAATGAGCATTTTCACCGGATGGTGAAAAATCATTCCAGCCCAATACCATCCAAGGGTAATTCGATACCACGAATTTGCTTGACCCGCTCAGGGCAGCGCCGTATGAGCGCTGCCCTGAAATTGCTATTGACGCCGGATAGGGAATGCTTCTTAGCCCGCGTCGTAAGGTTCGGTTAGGGCTAAATGAACACCATTCTCGCCGTCTGCGGCATGGTCCACGGCGAATCCCGCCTCTTTCAGCCCCTTGACGATCAGAGAAGCGATCTTCTCGTCATCTTCTACCAGCAAAACCCTAGAGGCACATCAAAACTGGTCACCTTTATACCTTATTCCACTAACTTACACCAAATGTGTCGCAGCCTCACGGAAACTCCGGTCTGACGTTCGCGCGCATCCTGAGGTCCGGCACTCCTGAGAGACTTTTGCCATTTTTCCGGATCGTGCAAGATTTTAACCTCACCTCCCGTTATTTGTGATATATCGTGATGTTATAAGGTCCTAAAGACTGCTCATAGAAGAGACGGAAGGGCTTGGTCCGTAAACTCAACCAAAGAAAACGAAACTCCATTCCCCGACATGAACCCTTGGGGCGATTGCCGAGGCATTACCTCATTTAAGGGGATCGTCGATGAACAAGGATCCAGCCGCTCACCCGGCCCACTCGGTTCACACGCGCTCTCTTAGCCTGCGCCTAAAAATGCTGATCGGATTCGGTCTCTTGTTTTCGGCGACATTGGTGCTGGTTGTGATGAGCATGACTTTCGGGATACCTTTGACGGCTTACACCGGCTCATTCGGTCATGACCGCTCTCAAGAATTGAACAACCTGAGCCTGGTTGCGGACTTGAAGAAGGAACGACTCCTTCTCTGGCTGGGAGAGCGCAAGGATGATGCCACGATAATAGCGGAGAATTTGATGGCGGAATCACCCGACATCAAGAGGCTCCGCGAGGTCGTTCGGAAAGGCGTGAAGGGCGGGGAAACGGATGAGGATCTGCGATCCGATCTGCTCAATGAGAAAGGCTCGTCGGTACTCAACCAACACCTTGTCCTTGTCCTAAAGGCTAATAAATCAATTCAAAAAATACAGATAGCTGATCCAGACACCGGTTTCATTTTAGCTTCCACCAAGGATGGGGATGTGGGGAATCGGTTTGCTCATCCGCGACTTCTTGCCGAAACGCCAGAGGTACCCGATGAGACATCCGTGGACGTTGAAAGGATTCCGCCGAATGGGAACCCCTACCTCATAATCGCCCGCCTCATGAGGGACCAATCATCTCGGATCGATGCCCATGACTCAATGCGAGCTGCGCTTCTCCTCTACGTTGACACCGACTCATTTATCAAACCGATGCTCTATACGGGTGGGGGGTTGGGGGAAACCGGTGACATCGTGTTGGTCAACCAGGATGCGAGGATACTCATGTCGCTGAAATACCCCCTGCCGGATGGAACAATTCCCAAGGTTTTGAAATATCAGATCAAGGCTCAACCCGCCCTGCTTGCAATTCAAGGGAAGGATGGCATCGTCGTTGGTGAGGACTACCGCGGTGTTCCGGTTCTGGCTGCTTATCGGTATATCAAGGTGAGCCGAAACGTAGGTTGGGGCATGGTAGTCAAATGCGATCAGTCTGAAGTTTTCGGCCCCTTACGCCAGTCAATCGTCTATTCGTCGCTCATCGGCATGGTCGCGCTGATAGCTGCCGGATTATTGGCAATCTTGGTTGCAAAGCGAATATCTCGTCCCGTCGAGAATTTGACACAAACCGCCCAAGCAGTGTCCGATGGCAACCTTGCAGTGCGGGCAGAAGTACTCGGCTCAGACGATGTGGGGACTCTTGCCCTCACCTTCAACACAATGATTGAGCGTATCCAGCACTGGCACACGGAACTTGAAAAACAGGCCAAGGACCGGACACGTCGGTTGAACGAGTTGAACATAGAATTGACGAAAGAGATCTCACAACGCATACGAGCCGAGGAATCTCTCAAGAACACGAATCGGAGACTCCAGGCCCTCAGCGATTGTAACCAAACCGTGGTCCGGGCTACCGAAGAATCGTCCCTTGTGCGCGAGTTGTGCCGAATTTGCGTGGATGTCGGAGGGTATCAGGCAGCATGGGTGGGGTTCTCCCAGGATGATGAACTCAAGACCGTGCGGCTTGTGGCTCAGTGGGGTTTTGAAGAACGGGATGCTGCGAAATTTGACATGAGGTGGGCAGACGTTGAACAGGGGTGCGGACCGACAGGAACGGCCATTCGAACTGGTGGGGTTTCCATTTTGAGGAACGCTGCGAATGACGCGCTGACCGCTCGCTGGCAAGATGAAATAAAGAAATACGGCATAGGATCCCTCATTTCTTTTCCATTGGTGGTGGAACGACAGGTCATCGGAGCAGTCACCATCGCCGCCGCAAAGCCGGATGCCTTCGATGAGGACGAAGTGAAGATTTTAGAAGAATTGGCTGGGGACTTGGCATTTGGCATCGAAACGCTCCGGACGCGAGCCGCACGCCGACAGGACCATGCATTGGTAGTACGAGCGAATCAACAATGGCAAGAAACGTTCGATGCTATTTCAGACCTTATTATGGTGTTGGACAACCAACACAGGATACTCCGTGCGAACAGGTCCATGATAGACGCCCTCGGCATGTCCGAGCAGGAAGTGATTGGGAAGTCCTGCTTTGAACTTGTTCACGGGGCGAAGGAACCCCCGGCTTTTTGTCCCCACGCACTGCTTGTTGCCGACGGCAAAGATCATTCAGCGGAAGTTGTGGAACCTCGCCTTGGGGGCATCTACGATGTTCGAGTCTCTCCTATTATAGCTGAAAATGGTCAGGTCGTAGGCTCGGTTCATATTAACCGTGACATAACGGCCCGCAAACAGGCTGAAGAAGCCCTGAGCCGAAGCGAATCCATGTTAAGAGGTGTGCTTCAGTCCGCACCCATTGGAATAGGGGTAGTCGTAAACCGGCTATTCAAGTGGACGAATGAATTCACGGCCAAGATGACGGGATATTCCCAAGAGGAACTCTTAGGGCAGAGTGCCAGGATGCTCTACGAAAATGACGAAGAGTTTGAGCGTGTCGGGGCAGTGAAGTACACGCAGATCGCGGCAACTGGTGCCGGAACCACAGAGACCAGATGGAAAAGAAAAGACGGTACGCTCATAAACATCATTTTGAGTTCCACGGCAATTGACCATCAAGATATGGCGGCAGGCGTGGTTTTCACAGCAAAGGACATTACAGCCCGGAAACAGGCTGAGGAAGCATTGAAGGACAGCGAGGGGCGATACAGAGCTGTTTTCGACAATGCGGGCATCGGGATCGACTTGGTTGACCGGGACGGTAACGTAGTGCAGGTGAATAGCGCTCTATCCAATATGTTCGGATATACTTCGGAAGAATTCTGCCAGCTCAGCCTGACGGACATAACTCACCCTGACGAAAGAGAAATCTCCAAGCAGAGTTTGGCTAGGATCTTGAACGGAGAAGTTTCCTCTTACAGACTTGAGAAACGGTATATCAGAAAGGACGGTGGGGTCGTCTGGGGCGACCTTTCGGTTTCAGCCATGCGGGACGCATCAGGAAGGCACAATGCCACGGTGGGCGTGATAGCGGACATCACCGAACGCAAGAGAATGGAGATTGCGCTGAAGGAATCTGAAGAAAGGTTACGTCTCATAATAGATTCTTCTCCAATAGGGATAGTAATCGTTCAGGACGACAAGTACGCGTATGTGAATCCTCGGTTCGTAGAGATTTTCGGCTACGGGTCCGCTGAAGAAATACAAGGGCTGCCAGTGACTGCAATCTATGTCTCAAAGAGCAAGGATCTGATTCTGCAGAGACATGCACGGACTGGGACAGGTGCAAAAACCATCTCACATTACGAATCTGTTGGAGTGACCAAGTCTGGAAAACTAATTGATGCGGCTGCTTGGGTAACTGAGATCGATTACCTCGGTCGAGAGGCGTCCCTTGCGTTTGTCATGGACATGACGGAGAGCAAGAGCCTCAGGTCGCAACTTCTTCAGGCTCAAAAGATGGAAGCCATAGGAAATCTTGCCGGAGGTGTTGCTCACGATTTCAACAACCTCCTCACTGTCATCCAGGGGTATTCCGAGTTGCTGCTGTTCGATGAAAACCTGAAAGATAAAGCCAAGACGGACCTTGAGAGGATTAACCACGCGGCGCAGAGCGGGGCCGACCTCGTTCGGAGACTGTTGATGTTCAGCAAAAAATCCGAGATGAAGCCACGCCCGATGAGTTTGAACCAGCAGATTGCTCAGACCAAGTCCCTCTTGTCACGAACAATCCCCAAAACCATCACCATCGAACTGCGACTCGCCGACGAGCTGCCAGCGATTGAAGCCGATCCGGTGCAGATAGGGCAAGTACTCATGAACCTTGCGGTCAATGCTACTGATGCCATGCCGGACCGCGGCACTTTGGTCATTGAAACTCAGCAGACGGTGCTGGGGGATGAGTACTTGAATTCCCATTTCGGGGTCAAGTCAGGCAATTATGTGCTGCTCACCTTTTCGGATACCGGCGAAGGAATTGACAAAGAGTCCCTGGAACACATCTTCGAGCCGTTTTTTACCACCAAGTCTCCTGGCAAAGGGACGGGACTAGGGCTTGCCGTGGTCTATGGCATAGTGAAACAGCGCGGGGGCCATATTACCTGTTACAGCGAACAGGGGGTTGGAACGACATTCAAGATATACCTGCCTGTGGTGGAGACGCAAATAGAACCCCGTACTCAGGCGTACAGGCGCACAATTGCCGGAGGCACGGAGACGATTCTGCTCGTGGATGATGAGCAGGACGTGAGGGACCTTGGAGAAAGGATTCTTACGCGAGCCGGATATAAGGTGCTTACTGCCGCGGATGGGAGAGTAGGGCTGGACATATTCAGGAAAGAGAAAGAGGCGATCTCTTTGGTCATCCTTGACCTGATTATGCCGGAGATGGACGGACATCAATGTCTCAAAGAGATTCTCCAGACAGACAAACAAGCAAAGGTTATCGTGTCCAGTGGCTATTCGGCAAATGGTTCCCCGGAGAAGACATCACAGTCAGGGGCAAAGGGCTTCGTCGGGAAACCTTATGATATGAACCAACTTCTCCAAACCGTCCGGGATGTCTTGGATCAGGGTTGAACCGGGGAACGGATTGTCCCCGATGATACCCCACTGTTCATGCCCCGGATGCGGTGGCACTTGCATAGACCGATTTACTCACCGAGTTCCAGGTGGAATCGTATTTTGAAGGAACAATTGAGCCACCAATGAGGGATTACCAATGGCGTCATGCTGTTCGGATCTGAAACTGGATCAGGCTTGGGTGTGCGAAACCTGCGGGCTGGAGATCAAGATCGTGAAAGAATGCGACTGTTCGCGGGAACCATCGGGGGCGTGAAACCCGATGACTGTCTCATGTGCTGCGACAAGCCTCTAAATCTCAAAGGGTGACTCTATATGAACCAGAGGTAATCTGACGCCACATTGACAATCTGTTTCAGCACAAGGGAGGCGATTCTGCCGAGGACAAAAATCGAGGAACCTGGAGTTCAGGCAGACCTGTAAAGGTCCCAAGAAAACTCGACCACGTACCCACTCGTGGCTTGGCATCTGTATCGCTTCCCACGGTATCTCCGACAATTCTCGGAAAAGAAAGGCGTCCTCCGCGAGCCTGAGCCTCTCGATGAGAGTCGCGAGAGATCACGCCTCCGCTAGTCGGCGGGGTTGTCGGAGATGCCACATTCCCTTCGATCCGTGACATACCCTTCAAGTTTATTTACTCCGTCTGCAACTGTTGCAGAAACGGGCCGGTCTCCGAACCCCAAGATGCCGTACCTCGATGAATCACACCTCTCTCACGATGCTTCCCTGCCGAAACCGGGCTTCGCAGCATCAACGTGGGGCGATGAACTGGAAAATTGAATGCCACGATAGGGGCCGGAACGGAGGCCCCGCAAATCGCCCCTGGTTGGCTCGTAGATTCAGCCGCGCTCGTGGAGCAGATCGGAGAGATGTCGTGAGGCTACCGGGAATGAGCGGTGGGACATTTCAGATGGAAAGAGAATGTAAAACCCTACCTGCGCGCATCCAAAAAACCTTGACAAATATAGGCGAACTTCGATTCCAATGATGCTAAGAATATATCTGCAACATAAAATATAAGATAAAAGTATTTCGCTTCAAAAAAATATGTAGTCACCCCTTGACAGAGAAAAGTTGACCTTTATATTCACATCATATCCTATGCAAATATGAATGATGGGAGTCAGTTTGACCGAACAGATGAAAAAGGAACTCACAAAACGTATTGTATTTTGTGTGAGTTCCGATCTCGATGAATCCCTCCGGGAAAGGGCTTGGGAAGAGCGCAAGCCAGTGTCGCAACTCGTCCGAGAGCTTTGTGAACGGGGTCTTGTTGAACTGAAATCTGCGTAACCAGCCCACTTCCAGTTGAACCAACCCATAAATCCCAGTGCAGGAACTGCAAGCAAATCCTGGGTGCCAGAGTGCGCCCTGAAAAGGAAAGGAACTTTGATTATGGCAGAATTAAACGTTAAGGCAGTTGAGGCAGAAGTAGAGCGGACAAAAGAATATCTGAAGGGACTGATTCATTCAGCGTTTTGGGGTGAGGACGAGGAAGAGATGCGGCAGGCTTGGACTGAATTTCTTCAGTTGTCGATGCCAGAGGAACTGAAGAAAGAACCCTATTTTTTGGAGGATATGGTTGAGACCAATGTCATGCTCAGAAGAGACCCGTGGCACGGTTTTTTCATAGACTACGGAGACAAGGAATATGAGGCAGAGACCGTGTTTGAAGCACAGTTTCTCTCGTACCTGACCCTAGCCTTGAAAAGAGGCACTCCGTTTAAAGAAGCCTGGGAGAGGGCAACCAGAATACTGGTGGACGAGAACAAGGTTACCAGTGTCGTTTACGAGCTAACAACTGATGACGATCAATACGAGGTCGGATTATGGACGGAGAGGCTCACCGGTATGGGTGTTGAATCGAGTGAGGCGTCCGAGTTGGCCCGAAAGGCTCAACGATTGCTGAGGCAGATATGGCTAACGAGGGAAGACGGTTGGTACGACGAGGACATGCTCTCGGAAGCAGATTTGGACGATAGGAAAATATTGCTTGAGAAGTTGAATTACGACCCATCTCCTTCAACGTGTTAAAGATCAAAACATAATGCGAGACGACTCCGGGATGCCGCCCAGAGCCGTCTCAGCTACAACAACTAAATAGAAACGAGGTCATTTCTATGAAAACGAACATATCAGAAGACGCCCCGAAAGTCCAACCGGAGCCGGATTACTTCTTCAAATGCCCGAACTGTGAAACAGAGGATGATCTGTATGAATATCAGGATTGTATCGTCAGATGGGGAGTTAATATCATTGACGGCAAAATCCAATACGATCCCCAACCAGAGTTAGTTAACAGCGAAATCAACGAATATCTCTGCGGCTCCTGTGGGTACGAATTGCCTGTGTCGAGTCAGTACGGACTCCTGGAATGGCTGAAAGAAAGCCCTGAACAGCAAAAAGCGGAGTCGCTCGAATAGCCCATGCCATGATCCAGGGTCTCAATTCTATTTTTGTCACCCAAACTGTTTTTCTGGTGAAACGTATTTTCACCGGAGGACAGAATGACCGACCCTAAGAAGAATCGAAGCTCTGGACCTGGACGCCCACCTGGCAGGAAGTTTCCCGACAACATCAGAGTGAGACTCACTGAGGATCTACGGACTCGTCTGGTTTTATGCACGAGCCAAAACGGAACCTCGCTCTCGGAGATTGTGCGCCAGGCTCTGGAACTGAAACTGGCTCTTCACCTTCAGCGATAGGAACGAAAAAACCCGGATGGG
>Ga0172373_10000903_pt1 | contig 48619 bp, 53 predicted proteins | sample Lak10m_2_FD_114546 | JGI IMG/M metagenome (GOLD analysis project Ga0172373, IMG submission 114546) | Freshwater microbial communities from Kabuno Bay, South-Kivu, Congo - kab_092012_10m | ecosystem: Environmental > Aquatic > Freshwater > Lake | place: Democratic Republic of the Congo... | reverse complement strand
TCGGTGTTCGAGCACCATGCGGACAGCACGTTCGCGCACCTCGGGTGAAAAACGGTTTGATTTCTTGCTCATGGCTCCATCTTCTCAAAGTGTGGAGCCTCCTCAAAATCCGGGGCGATTCAACTGCTTTATCAGGTCACGCAGAAACTCAACCACAGGCTGCCGTTTGAGGGCATCATTCTTGAATGGGTCCTTATCAGGGACATCGATTTCTGACAAACGAAATTTCACATTCCCCTCCATATTGATTTATTTAGGATGAAAACTCTCTGATGGAGTTAATTGCCGCATCAACGTAGACCTGCTCAAGTTGGCGGTTGACTCTTACTTCAGCCACAACATCCAAACAAATAGAACGGTGGCTATTCCAGTCACATAAAAGTTCGCGTTGGTAATCCGCAAACAAAATCCAAGAGCGAGGCTGAGGGTTCAGATTTTTGGCGAATAATGTTCCCACCACTATGAACTCTCTCAGTAGTGGCAAGGGCCATTCGCTTAATCGTTTAGGGCCGCACACACCCCACCCCGCCTGCTCCAGCAGGGCGTCAATGTGTATGCGAGCGTGGGCCTCGGTGGGCATGGTCGTGGCGAGGGTCGCTCATGGCAGACAACCTACAAACCACGAAATCAGCGAAAGCTGTTGAATTTGCGCGATGTTAAATGAAGAAAACGCAAATCGGTCAATTCACCATGACCAGCTTGCCCTTGATGGCGCGCTGTCCCATGATCTCGTAGGCCTGCTTCAACTCGCTCATGGGCAGGGTGCGGTCGATCACCGGCTTAATCTGCCCCTTCAAATACATCCCCGCCAGGGTTTGCATCATGTCGGCGTTGGCCTGGGGCTCGCGGCGCGAGAAGTCGCCCCAAAACACGCCCACCACGCTGGCCCCTTTGAGCAAAGCCAGGTTCAGCGGCAAGCTGGGAATGGGGCCGCTGGCAAAGCCCACCACCAGGTAGCGCCCCCGCCAGCCAATCGAGCGGAAGGCGGGCTCGGCAAACGCGCCGCCCACCGGGTCGTAAATCACGTCGGGGCCTTTGCCACCGGTGAGGCGCTTGATCTCGTCGCGGAAGCTGCCATCGGGCGCATGGGTGGTGTAGTTCACGGTTTCGTCGGCCCCTTGCTCGCGGCACAGGGCGCATTTGTCGTCGGTCGAGGCGGCGGCAATCACGCGTGCGCCTGCGGCTTTGGCCAACTGAATGGCGGCTGTGCCCACACCCCCTGCGGCGCCCAGCACCAGCACGGTCTCGCCAGCCTTCAGTTGTGCGCGGTCCATCAGGGCATGCCACGAGGTGGCGTAAATCATGATGAAGGCCGCTGCGTCCACGGCTGGGAAGCCATCGGGCAAGGGCATGCACAACTTGGCGGGCGCCAAGGTGTGGGTGCCAAAGCCACCCGTGCCACTGAGGCAGGCCACCGCTTGCCCCACCTTCAAGTGGGTCACGCCTTCGCCCACGGCGCGCACCACACCCGCGTATTCCGAGCCGGGCACAAAGGGCAGCTCGGGCTTCATTTGGTATTTGTTCTGCACGATCAACAGGTCGGGAAAGTTCAGGCTCGCGGCTTGAATTTCCAGCAGCACCTCGCCAGCTTTGGGCTCGGGTGTGGGCAGTGCCTTCCAAGTCAGGGCATCAACGCCAACGGGGTTTTCGCAAAGCCAAGCGTGCATGGGGTGTCTCCTGTATTTAAGGGCTTCAGTCTATAGCGCTATTTTCATGCCACAATCTCGCCATCTGCAGCCACCAGTCGCCGCAGCATCAGCAACCATGCTGGAGCCGTTCGCAAACCGCCGATCTCATCGTTTTAGCGTTTGCCCAAGCGGGCTCACCCCCTAACCTGCCAACACCTCCACTGGGCGGCCCATCAGGCCACAAGGTTTGGCGTCATGCGTCAGAAGACGACGCTCAACCATGAAGTTTGAAGAACTGAACCTGGCTCCGGCCATCCTCAAAGCCATTCGCGAATCGGGCTACGAATCGCCTACCCCTGTGCAAGCGCAAGCCATTCCGGCCGTGTTGGCGGGCAAAGATGTCTTGGCCGGCGCCCAAACCGGCACGGGCAAAACCGCCGCTTTCACCCTGCCCTTGCTGCACCGCCTGGCCATGAGCCGCAGCGTCACCAACAAGTTTGGTGTCTTTGGCATTCGGGCCTTGGTGCTCACCCCCACCCGCGAGCTCGCCGCCCAGGTGGAAGAGTCGGTGCAAACCTACGGCAAGCACCTGCAACTCAAAACCGCTGTCATTTTTGGTGGCGTGGGCCAAAACCCCCAAGTCGAGGCCCTCAAGCGGGGTGTCGACATCCTGGTGGCCACGCCCGGCCGTTTGCTCGACTTGGCCCAACAAAACCTCATCGACTTGTCGACGGTTGAAGTGCTGGTGCTCGATGAAGCCGACCGCATGCTCGACATGGGCTTCATCCACGATGTGCGCAAAGTGCTGGCCCTGGTGCCCTCTGAAAAACAAAGCCTGTTGTTCTCGGCCACCTTCAGCGACGACATTCGCAAGCTGGCCCAAGGCCTGCTCCGTTCGCCCGAAGTGATTCAGGTCACGCCCAAGAACACCACCGTGGAGCGCATTCGCCAAGTGGTGGTGCCTGCAGGTCGCAACCGCAAAAAAGACTTGCTGGCACACCTCATTCAAACCAACGACTGGAGCCAGGTGCTGGTGTTCACCCGCACCAAGTTTGGCGCCAACAAGGTCAGCGATTTCCTCAACGCGCAAGGCATCACCGCCATGGCCTTGCATGGCAACAAAAGCCAAACCGCACGCACCCAGGCCCTGAATGGTTTCAAAACCGGCGACCTCAAAGTGCTGGTAGCCACCGACATTGCCGCGCGCGGCATTGACATCGACGAATTGCCCCATGTGGTCAATTACGACATTCCCAACATCACCGAAGACTACGTGCACCGCATTGGCCGCACGGGCCGCGCCGGTGCCGAGGGTGAGGCGGTGAGCCTGGTGTCGCTCGACGAGCAAGGCTTCATGCGCGAGATCGAGCAATTCATTCAACGCGAAGTGCCCGTGATGGCCATAGAAGGCTTTGGCCCTGAAGAGGGCGAAGTGGCCGAACCCATTGCCATGGGGCGTCAAACGCTCTGGGGTGGTTTGGGTAAGCCGCCGGGCCGCGAGGTCATGGCAGCCGCTGCCCGCGCCGCCCGCCAAGAAATGATGCAGCGCATCCGCGAGAAAAAATCCACCACCACCGGCGGCGGCAAACCCGCACGCCCCGCTCGCGCGCCTCAGCCTCGTGCTGAAGGCGATGAGGGCGAAGGCGATGAGCGCCCGCCGCGTCATGCCCACTCACCCGCTGGCGGCTCAGACGGCGACGCTGGCAATCAGCGCCGACGCCGCAATCGCCGTCGGGGCGGTGGGGGTGGTCAAGGCAGCGGCCAAGGCGAGCACCGTCAGCCGCGTGTGCCGGGTCAACCCAGCTTTCAAGACGCCCATCCTCGCGATGACGATGGCCGTGACGACGATTTCCAACCCCGCGCCAATGCCCACTTGGGCACGCAATCGGGGGTCAATGCCTTTGGTCACCGAGGCGCTTGGAGTGGCGGCGGTCAGCCCGACCCCACCAAGACCACGGTCGACCTCATGACCCGTAAAAACCGCGGTGGTGGTGGTGGTGGTGGCGGCGGTAACCGCAATCGCCGACGTGGCGGCGGCGGCGGCGGTGGCGGCGGCGGCGGTCGTCGCTTCCCTTAATCACCCGTCTGAAGTCTGACGAAGCAACCCCGGCCCTGGCCGGGGTTGTTGCTTTAGGCCACGTCGCGGCACTCTGGAATGGGGCTCACCAACGCCTGGCCCGCAAAGTGGGCCTTCAAATTGGCCAACGCCAAATCGGACATGGCCTTGCGGGTTTCCAGGGTGGCGCTGCCCACGTGCGGGGTCAACACCACGTTTTGCAGGTTGCGTAATTCGGCGGCCACACGCGGTTCATCTGAAAACACATCCAGGCCTGCGCCTGCAATCTGTTTTTTCTGCAAGGCCTCGATGAGGGCGGCTTCATCGACCACCGAGCCCCGGGCCACGTTCACCAAGTAGCCCTTGGGGCCCAAGGCTTTCAACACCTCGGCATTGATGAGGTGTTTGGTGCCCGGCCCACCCGGGGTGATGAGGCACAAAAAGTCCACTTCGGCGGCCAAGGCTGCGGGTGTGGGGTAGTAGGTGAAAGGCAATTCGGGTTTGGGGCTTCGAGCGGTGTAGCTGATGCTCATGTCAAAGGCCATGGCCCGCTTGGCAATGGCTTGCCCAATGCGCCCCATGCCCACCAAACCCAAACGCGAACCCGAGAGCTTGCGGCTCAGCGGGTAAGGCCCTTCCACCCAGTCGCTGTTGCGAACGAAGCGGTCGGCTTGGGGCAAACGGCGCGCCACGTTGAGCAAATGCGCCAAGGCCAGGTCGGCCACGTCGTCGTTGAGCACATTGGGGGTGTGGCTGATCTTGACGCCGCGCTCCAAGGCGGCTTTTACATCGACGCCGTCGTAACCCACGCCCACCACCGAAATCATTTCGAGGTTGGGCAGCATGGCCATGAGTTTGGCTTCGACTTTGGAGTCGCCCCCGCCCACCAGCGCACGGATGCGACTCAAGGCGCCGGGGTCCACGATGTGGTCTTTTTCGTGCACCACATATTGCTCGTTCAAGGACTGCGCCATGTAGGGCATGACCTGCGAAACCAGCATGACATTGGGTGTTTCGTTGCTCATGTGTGTTCCCCCTGAATTCAAGACAAGCCCTTGAGGGCGGTGTCGGCCGTGCCATTGGCGCGGCAATCGGCAATGTATTGGCGAATGATGTCGGCATAGGACGCGTCGGGCAAGAGGCCCAGGCGTGCGGCGCGCTCCGAGCGGGCGGCTTTGGGCCAGTTGTCGACGATGCGCGCAATGGTGTCGTCGCGCTGGAAGCTCACGCGGGCGCGAACCTCGGGCCCAGCCACTGCTTCCAGGGCTTTGAGCATGTCGGCCACGGTGACGTTGATGCCCGCCAGGTTCATGGCGGTGCGGCCGCTGTAGGCCTGACGATCGGCTTCAAACACCTTGATGAGGCCCTCGATGGTTTTACCCGGCGACGACACAGGGTGCGCCACCGAGGCGTCCACGGGGCACACCGAGGCCACACCGGCCAAGGGCTCGCGAATGATGCCGCTGAAAAAAGACGAGGCGGCACCGTTGGGTTTGCCGGGTCGCACGCTCACCGTCATGAGGCGGGCACTGCGGCCATCGATGAAGCCCTTGCGGGTGTAGTCGGCCACCAAGTGCTCGCAAATGAGCTTGTGAATGCCATAAGAGGTTTGCGGGCAAGGCAAGGTGTTGTCGTCAACCACAGCGGGCATGGGGTGGGCGTCGTCGGGGCCATACACCGCAATTGAGCTGGAAAACACCACACGGGGTGCCGAACTGCCACGTCGCAAGGCATCGAGCAAGGCGCGGGTGGAGTCGAGGTTGGAGCGCAAGCCCAATTCGAAGTCGGCCTCGCACTCGCCCGAGACGGCCGAGGCCAGATGGAACACGCCATCGAAATTGGCGCCCGAAAAACCGGCGCACTGGTCCAACAAAGGGCCGGTCAGCATCTTGACCTTGGCGTGGCCCGCCAAATCGGCGGGAGCGGGGAATTGGTCAGCAATCACCAACTCATCGATGGAACGGCCACCCAATTGGCCCTGAGCCAGCAAGGTGCGGGCCAAACGGGCCCCAATGAATCCGGCGCCGCCGGTGATGAGCAATTTCATGAACGCTTTCCTCTGGATGTGGTCTTGGATTTTTGGGTTTTCAGCCAGCCGCCTTCACGCAAGCGCCACTCGCCCAACTCCAGGTGACGGGTGACCGCGAGGCGAGCGGCCTCGGGGTCCCGGTCGGCAATGGCTTGGACAATGGCCCGGTGTTCGTCGCGGACTTGCTGCATGAAGTCTTCGCGGCGAGCTTCGTTGAGCTTGGTGACGCGCATGGCATCCAACAAGTATTGCTCCAAAAAACTCACCATTCGGACAAATTGGGGGTTGTTGGTCGCCTCGGCTACAGCGCGGTGAAAGGCAAAGTCTTCGGCCACGCCATCGCGCCCCGCATCAATGGCCTCATCAATGGCTTTCAGGGCCTTCCACAAGGCCTTGATTTGGCTGGCCTTGGCGCGCTTGGCGGCCAAAGGGGCCATGCCCGACTCCACCACACGGCGCATTTCCACCATTTGAACCACGCCCTCGATGGAGCCCAAGAGCGCAAAATCGGGCAACCAAGCCCGGTGCTGTTGGGGCGTGACATACATGCCCGAGCCTTGCCGGGATTGCAACAGGCCTTGGCTTCGCAACTGGTGAACGGCTTCACGCACGACCGAGCGCGACACCGCGTGCTGGGTGCACAGCTGAGCTTCGGTGGGAATGCGCTGGTTGGGCCCCCAGACCCCTTGCTCGATCTGCTGGCGCAGCCGATCCGCCAATAAATCCGACAACCGATTGGCGCGCAACTTTTGGCCCAACAGGGGCGAAGTGCCGGTGGCGACTGGGGAAATGGTCAGGGAATCGGACATTTCGTCAGGTTATCAGACAAATTTGGGACAAACAACGGGAAACCACTGATACGGACCGAGGGTAAAGGCTCGTATGGTTCCCTCCCATGCCCATCCGGTGTGCGCTTGCATGGGCAAGTGCAACCCAACATTCGAGGAACTCATGGCCAGTGTCAGCATCGATCACGTGAAAAAACGCTTCGGAGAAGTCGAGATTCTCCATGGAGTCAGCATCGACATCCCCGACGGGTCGTTCACCGTGCTGGTGGGGCCTTCCGGCTGCGGCAAGTCCACCTTGTTGCGCATGGTGGCGGGCCTGGAAAACATCAGCGAAGGCACCATCTCCATTGGTGACCGGGTGGTCAACCAAGTCCCGCCCAAAGAGCGCGACATCGCCATGGTGTTCCAAAACTACGCCCTCTACCCGCACATGACCGTGCGCGACAACATGGCGTTTTCTTTGGCCCTGGCCAAAGTCGACGCCGGCAAAATCAACGCCCGCGTGGATCAGGCCGCCGGCATCCTGGGCCTGACCCAATTGCTCGACCGCTTCCCCCGCCAGCTCTCGGGCGGCCAGCGCCAGCGCGTGGCCATGGGCCGCGCCATCGTTCGCGACCCGCAGGTGTTTCTCTTCGACGAACCCCTGTCCAACCTCGACGCCAAGTTGCGCGTGGCCATGCGCAGTGAAATCAAAGAGTTGCACCAACGCCTTAAAACGACTTCGATTTACGTCACCCACGACCAAATCGAAGCCATGACCATGGCCGACCAAATCGTGGTCATGCACGACGGCATCATCGAGCAAATCGGCTCGCCGCTCGAGCTCTACGACCACCCCCAAAACAAATTCGTGGCGGGCTTCATTGGCTCACCCGCCATGAACTTCATTTCGGGCACCTATCGCTCTGGCGACCGCCCCATGTTCGAAACCCACACGGGCGAGCGCCTGATGCTCCCCGAATTGACCAAGCCCCTCACCGATGGCCAGGCCATCGACTTTGGCGTGCGCCCCGAGCACCTCGACTTTGCCGACGATGGCCTAAGCGTTGAGGTGTCGGTGGTGGAACCCACTGGCTCTGAAACCATGGTCTTGTCGCACTTGGGCAAGCAAGATCTGGTGGCTGTTTTCCGTGAGCGACATGCGTTCGCGCCTGGGCAAAAGGTGAATTTGCGCCCGCGCATCGACCAGTGCCACGTCTTTGATCCCGTCAGCGGCAACCGGGTCTCCGCCTGACATGACCGGAAACCCCAGGCCCATTTTTTTCATCACCATAACCACGAGGAGTTCGCAATGACCACACGTCAATTCTCTAGGCGCGATGCCCTGAAATCAGGCGCCGCTCTGGCTGGCGCAGGCGCTTTGGGCAACCTGAGCCTGTTTGCCAACGCTTGGGCTGCGGCCAACAGCTGGAAACCTGAAAAAGGCGCCAAGCTGCAACTGTTGCGCTGGAAGCGTTTTGTTCAGAGTGAAGAAGATGCATTCATGAAACTCGTGGCAGCCTTTACTCAGGCCACGGGCGTTGAGGTCAAGGTGCTGAACGAATCCGTCGACGACGTGCAACCCAAGGCCAGCGTGGCGGCCAACACCGGTCAAGGTCCCGACCTCTTCTGGGGTCTGTATTCCCTGCCCCACCTCTTCCCCGCCAAGTGCTTGGACGTCTCCGACGTCGCCGATTACCTCGGCAAGAAATACGGCGGCTGGGTGCCCACGGCAGAAACCTATGGCAAGTCCAAAGGCAAGTGGATCGCCATTCCCGTAGCCTACAACGGCAACGTGATCAACTATCGCCAAAGCATGATCGAGAAGGCCGGCTTCAAGTCTGTGCCCACCGACACTGCTGGTTTCCTCGAACTCATGAAAGCCCTCAAGGCCAAATCCACTCCGGGTGGTTTCGCACTGGGCCGCGCCTCGGGTGACGGCAACGCTTGGGTGCACTGGGCACTGTGGTCACATGGCTCCAACCTGGTCGACAAAAACGACAAGGTCATCATCAACTCCCCCGAAACCGTCAAGGCCCTGGAATACATCAAGGCCCTCTCCGACACGTTCGTCGACGGCACGGCTTCGTGGAACGACTCGTTCAACAACAAGGCCTTCTTGCAAAGCCAGGTTTCCCTCACCAACAACGGTGTGTCCATTTACGCTGCCGCCAAGGCTGGCGCAGGCAAGGACGCCAAGATGAAGGAAATCATGGACGACATGAACCACTCCCTGTGGCCTGTGGGTCCGGCTGGCAAGCCCACCGAGTTCCACATTGCCTACCCGATGTTGGGTATGAAATACACCAAGTTCCCCAACGCCGTGAAAGCGTTCCTGAGCTTCACCATGGAAGCTGCGAACTACGACAAATGGCTCGAGGGCGGTGTGGCTTACCTGACGCACCCCCTGAACGCCTACGACAACAACCCGGTATGGAAGTCCGATCCCAAGCTGAGCATGTTGCGTGATGTGGCCAAGCGCACCCTCACCGCCGGTGGCCTGGGCTCCGTGGGCGAGAAGGCCGCTTCGGCCCTGGCTGACTTTGTGATGCTGGACATGGTGGCTGCGGTCTGCACGGGTCGCGCCACCATCAAAGAAGCCATTTCCATGGCTGAACGCCAGGCCAAGCGCATCTACCGCTAATGGTCTGAACAGGAGAACATCACTGTGTCGTCAACCGCTTATCAAACCTCTTTGTGGTCGCGAATGATGAATTCGCGCAACACCCTGGGTTGGATCTTCATGCTGCCCACGGCGGTGTTTCTCCTCATGTTTCTCGTTTACCCGCTGGGCCTCGGTATTTGGCTGTCCTTCACGGACGCCAAAATCGGTCGGCCTGGCGAGTTCGTCGGCCTGGAAAATTACATCTGGATCATCGATGACCCGAAGTTCCAGACGGCGGTGTTTTTCACCATCTTCTACACCTTCTTTGCCAGCGTGGCCAAGTTCGCCATTGGCTTGTATTTGGCCTTGCTGCTGAATGAAAAGCTGCCCTTCAAGGCCATTTTGCGAGCCATCGTGCTCATCCCCTTCATCGTGCCGACTGTGCTGTCGGCCATTGCTTTTTGGTGGATCTTCGATCCGCAGTTTTCCGTCATTTCGTGGTCCCTCCGTAACATGGGCCTGATCGACGGCAACATCAATTTCTTGGGCGACGCCTGGAATGCCCGTTGGAGCGTGATCTTCGCCAACGTGTGGCGCGGCGTGCCCTTCATTGCCATTTCCCTGCTGGCAGGTTTGCAAACCGTGCCGCCCTCTTTGTATGAGGCCGCCACGCTCGACGGTGCCAGCCGCTGGCAAATGTTCCGCCACATCACCTACCCCTTGCTGACCCCCATCATTGCGGTGGTCATGACCTTCTCGGTGCTGTTCACTTTCACCGACTTCCAGCTCATCAAGGTGCTGAGCAACGGCGGCCCCGCGGGTGCCACCGAGCTCATGGCCACCATGTCTTACAACACCGCCATCTTGGGCGGGCGCATTGGCGAAGGCGCGGCCGTTTCCACGGCCATGGTGCCCTTCTTGCTTGCCGCCATCATGGTGTCGTGGTTTGGTTTGCAACGTCGTCAATGGCAACAAGGAAGTGATCATGAGTGAAGCCGTCAACCCCAAACTGAGCGATGACTCCGATGGGATGGACTACCTCTCCTCCTTGCCTCAGCGATTGGTGAGGGTTTACCTGCCGCTGTTGCTCATCGTCATTGTGCTGCTCTTCCCCTTCTACTGGATGGGCATCACCGCCATCAAGCCCAAAGAGCAGCTGCTCGACCTAGACAACTTCAACCCCTTGTGGGTCTGGAAGCCCACGTTCGAGCACATTTACGCCTTGCTGTTCGAAACCGATTACCCCACCTGGCTTTGGAACACCATGTTTGTGGCGGTGGCGGCCACCATCTTGTCGCTGATTGCCAGCGTGTTCTCGGCCTATGCCATCACCCGCATTCGCTTCAAAGGTGCCAACACCGTGGGCGGCATGATCTTTTTGGCCTACTTGGTGCCGCCCTCCATTTTGTTCATCCCCTTGTCCACGGTGGTGTTTCAGTATGGTTTGTTCGACACCCCGTTTGCCTTGATCCTCACCTACCCCACGATCCTGATTCCCTTCTCCACGTGGTTGCTCATGGGCTATTTCAAGACCATTCCCTACGAGTTGGAGGAGTGCGCGCTGATCGATGGCGCCACCCGTTGGCAAATTCTCATCAAGATCATCCTGCCGCTGGCCGTGCCGGGTTTGATCTCTGCGTCCATCTTCTGCCTCACGCTGTGCTGGAACGAGTTCATTTATGCGCTCACCTTCATCAACAGCGTCGAGAAGAAAACCGTGCCTGTCGCCATTCTGGCCTCGTTCACCGATGGTGACCAATACCGTTGGGGCTCGCTGATGGCCGGTGCGCTGGTGGGCTCGCTGCCCTTGGTGGTGCTCTATGCCTTCTTCGTTGAGCATTACGTGAGTGCCATGACGGGCGCCGTCAAAGAATAATTTCACACAGGGTTCAACATGAACATTGGATGGGTTGGCCTTGGGGCCATGGGTTCCAAAATGGCGCCGCGCCTGCTCGCGGCTGGTCATGCCGTGAAGGCCTACGACCTTCGCGAATCGGCCATTGACGCTTTCGTCGCCCAAGGTGGGCAAGCCGCCCACAGCGTGGCGCAGGCCGCACAAGGGGTGGATGTGCTGTGGCTGATGGTGGTGTCGGGCGATCAAGCGCGGCAAGTGCTGTTTGACCAAGGCGCGGCAGACGCCCTGAGCCCCAATGCCGTCGTGGTGGCCGCTTGCACCCAGCCGCCCGCCCAAGCCCAACGCCTGGCCAAAGATTTGGCCGAGCGCGGCATTGGCTTTCTCGATGCCCCCGTTTCGGGCGGCACCAAAGGTGCGGCGGCTGGCACCTTGTCGATCATGGTCGGGGGCGACCCTGCCCTCACCCAACGGCTCGACGGCCCCCTCAAAGCCATGGCCGGGCGCATCTTCCAGGTGGGGCCTGAACCCGGCATGGGCTCAACCGCCAAGATGGTGAACCAATTGCTGTGTGGCGTGCACATCGCCGCCGCTGCTGAAGCCATGCACGTGGCCGAGCGCGCTGGCATTGCCTTGCCCATCATGCACGAGATCGTGTCCGTCTCGGCGGGCAACAGCTGGATGTGGGGCGATCGCGGCCCCCGCATGATGCAAGACGACCCCGAGGTCACCTCGGCAGTCGACATCTTTGTCAAAGACCTCGGCATTGTGTTGTCCCAAGGCGAAGTCATGCGCGCTGGTTTGCCTTTGGCCGCTGCCGCTCGCCAAATGTTCCTCGCGGCCAGTGGCCTGGGCCACGGCGCTGCCGACGACAGCCAAGTGATTCGTGCCTACCGCGCCCTCAATGGCCGACGGGCGGCCAACGACGCTTGATTCCCCCCTTCCCCATCCACTCCCCCATCACCTCCAAGAGGGTTTTATGTTGCTTGCCAATCAAACCGTGATCATCACTGGCGCTGCCAGCCCGCGTGGGCTGGGCCTGGCGACAGCCAAGCTTTTTGCGGAACACGGCGCTCGGGTCATGATCACCGACCTCGACGCCCAAGCGGCGGCCCAGGCCGTGGCCACCCTACCGGGCAGCGGCCACTTGTCGGCCCGCTGCAACGTGACCGACAAGGCCGAATGCGAGGCTTCGGTTCAAATGGCCCTCAAGGCCTGGGGCCAGGTGGATGTGCTGGTGAACATCGCCGGCATCACCAGCCCTCAGCGCCTGATGGACGTGGACCCTGAAACCTACACCCGCGTCATGGACATCAACATGCGCGGCACCCTCTACATGACCCAAGCGGTGGTGCCCGGCATGCGCGAGCGTCGCCGGGGCAGCATCGTGAACATGTCGTCCGTCAGTGCGCAACGTGGCGGCGGCGTGTTCGGCGGCAGCCATTACTCGGCAGCCAAAGCGGCCGTGCTGGGTTACACCAAAGCCGCTGCACGCGAGTTGGGCCCGGACAACATTCGCGTGAACGCCATTTGCCCCAGCTTCATCGACACCGACATCACCGGCGGCATGCTCACCCCCGACAAGCTCGAAGCCATCGTGGCCAGCGTCCCCATGGGCCGCCCAGGTCATGCGCACGAAGTGGCGGGCTGCTGTTTGTTCTTGGCCAGCGATTTGGCCTCTTACGTCACGGGCAGCGAAATCGACATCAATGGCGGCAGTCACATCCACTGACCCTGCACCGGGGCGGCGCTGACGTTGGGGGCATTGCGGTCACAATGGCCCCATGACTGCCCCTGAGCCCTCCCCTCCCCATTTGTCGGTGGCCCATGGTGTGGCCACCGTGACGCTCAACCGCCCCGATGTGCGCAACAGCCTGAGCGACGAGGACTTGCATACCCTGCAAGCCCATGCCCACACCATCGAACACGACACCTCGATTCGCCTGGCGGTGCTGCAAGCGCGCGTGGCCGACGGGTCGCGCCCCGTGTTTTGCGCGGGTTACCGCTTGCAAGGCTTGGCTGAAGGCGCCAGCGCCCCGCGCCGCTTTGAGCAAGCGGTGCAAGCCTGGGCCGAGTTGCGCGTGCCCACGGTGGCGCTGATCAACGGGTCGGTGCACGGGGGCGGCACCGATTTGGCGCTGGCCTGCGACCTGCGCCTGTCCCTGCCCAACGGTGAATGGCGCATGCCGGCTTGCCGCATGGGCCTGCTCTTCTACCCCGAAGGCCTGCGGCGTTATGTGCACCACTTGGGTCCCGACTGGAGCAAACGTGCGTTTTTGCTGGGTCAGCCCTTGCCCGTCGCCGTGCTGGCCAACTTGGGCGTGGTGGAGTCGCTGGACACCCCCGAGGCCATGGCTGAGCGCATGCAGGTGATCTCGGCCGAAGTGTTGGCCATGGCGCCCTTGGCGGTAGAGGCCACCAAACGGCACCTCAACGCCCTCACCTGGGACCGCTGGCACGCCGAGTCCTACGCGCAAGACGAACACCTGATTCACCAAAGTGCCGATTTGGCCGAGGGGCGTGACGCCCTGATGGCGGGTCGACGTCCTCACTTCGAAAGGCGATGATGAGCACCCCCACCGAAACCTTGAATGACTGGCTGGCTGCTGAAGCCCGCATCCAAGCGCAGTCGATGGCTTGCGGCTACATCCCCCGAGAGGCCATGGCCAACCGTTCGGGATTGGCTTTGTTTCAGGCCATGCTGCGTGGCGAGTTGCCCCCTTCGCACATTGCGCACACCTTGGACTTTGGCTTGGTGGAGGCCGAGTTGGGGCGGGTGGTGTTTCAGGGCACGCCATCGGTCAAGGTGCACAACCCCTTGGGCGGTGTGCACGGGGGCTGGTATGCCACCTTGCTCGACTCCTGCATGAGCTGCGCGGTGCACACCACGCTGCCTGAAGGCCGGGCCTACACCACCACCGATTTCAATGTGCACTTGGTGCGCGCCATTCCACCCGACCTGCAGCGCGTGCGCGCCGTGGGCCAAGTGGTGCACGCGGGTCGCCAAGTGGCCACCGCCGATGGCCGCGTGGTGGGGCCCGATGGTAGGCTTTATGCCCACGGCACGGCCTCGTGCCTGTTGTTCGATTTGCCAGGAGAGAAACGATCATGAGACTGCTTCACACCATGTTGCGCGTTGGCGATTTGCAGCGTGCCATCGACTTCTACACCCAGGTCTTGGGCATGCAACTGCTGCGCACCACCGAGCGCCCCGACCAAGGCTACTCCCTGGCGTTTGTGGGTTACGACAGCAACCCTGGCCAAGCCGAAATCGAGCTCACCTACAACCACGGCGTGAGCAGCTACGACATGGGCACGGCCTATGGACACATTGCCTTGGGCGTGCCCGATGTCGCCCAAGCCTGCGAACGCATTCGCACAGCCGGCGGCACCATCACCCGAGAAGCCGGCCCTGTCAAAGGGGGCAATACCATCATTGCTTTTGTTCAAGACCCCGATGGCTACAAAATCGAACTCATTGAGCGCGACGCCTGAGTCGTCGCGCGGGTCATTCACCTTCGAACAGGAGTAGGACGAACCCCTCCATGTCCGTTCCCAAGGTCGCCCTGTCTGCACCCGCCCTCGACTGGTTGGCGCGCATTCGTGACGAGGCCCAGCGCCAATCGTCGGTGTGGTTGTTTGCCTATGGCTCGCTGATTTGGCAGCCCGCCTTTGAGGTGTCGCAAACCAAGCTGGCCACCTTGAGGGGCTGGCACCGGGGTTTGAAGATGTGGAGTCGCATCAACCGGGGCACGCCCGAGCGGCCCGGCTTGGTGTTTGCCCTGTTGCCTGGCGGCAGTTGCCGGGGGCTGCTCTTGCAAGTGAAGCAACCCAGCGATGCGTTCTGGATGGACTTGTGGCAGCGCGAAATGCCCTCGTGCGTGTATGTGCCCAAATGGGTGACCGCACAGACCGACGCCGGGCCCGTTCAGGCACTGGCCTTCACGCTCAGCCGCCAAAGCCCCAACTACACCGGGGTGCTGCGCGACGACCAATTGCGCACCATCCTCAGCGACCGCGTGGGCGGCCGTTATGGCCACACCTTCGATTACGCTCAGCGCACCCACCAAAGCTTGCTGGACTGGGGCATTCACGATGCCCCATTGGCGAGAATTCTGGCTTTGGCCTCCGACCCGGAGCCCAGCTCACAACAGGACCACACCCCATGACCTCTTTGGCCGACATGCGCAAAAGTTACGAGCGAGCCGCTTTGGATGAGCAGGCCTCGGACCCCAACCCCTTGCACCAGTTTCAAAAATGGCTGGACGAGGCCATTGCGGGCCAACTGCCCGAACCCTCGGCCATGACGCTGTGCACCGTGGGCAGCGACTTGCGCCCGAGCTCGCGCATTGTGTTGCTCAAGGGCCTCGATGAGCGCGGGCTGGTTTGGTATACCAATTACCAAAGCCGCAAGGGCCAAGAACTCGCGGGCAACCCCTATGCCTGCTTGCAATTTCATTGGGTCGAATTGGAGCGGGTGGTGCGCATCGAAGGCCGCGTCAGCCCCGTCGAGCCAGAACTGAGCGACACCTACTACCAGAGCCGCCCCATCGACTCCCGCATCGGCGCTTGGGCCAGCCCCCAAAGCCAGGTGATTGCCGGGCGCACGGTGCTGGTCACCGAGGCCGCGAAATATGGCGCCAAGTTTTTGATGTCGCCACCCCGCCCGCCGCACTGGGGCGGGTATCGACTGGCCCCCGATCGCTGGGAGTTCTGGCAAGGTCGAGCCAGCCGTTTGCACGACCGGCTGCGCTATCGCCTCGAAGACCCCAGCGCCGCTTGGGTGCGCGAGCGCTTGGCCCCTTAACCCACCAGCCAGTGCTGCAAGCCCATGAGAGCGGGCACGGTGAACAAGGCCATCACCACCGAGATGGACAGGCTCACCGACACCTCGGCTTGCCCCACCTGGTAGCGGGTGGCGAACAAATAAGAATTGGCGCCCACCGGCATGCAGGCCGTGACCACCATGACCGTCAAGGCCAAGGGGGGCAAGGCCAGGAGCCAGCCACACACGAGGATGAGCAAAGGGTGCAAGAGGTTTTTGAGCATCACCATGTGGGCCACTTCGTCCCAACGAACGGTGGAACCGTTGCCAGTTGTAGCCACCCGCCACGGCAAACCCTTGCCCAGCACGTGCTGCAATTGAATGCCCACCATGATCAAGGCCAATGGCGCAAACGCGCGACCCAGCCAATCCATGGGCTTGTCGATCAGCTCGGGCAAATGCCAGCCCGTTTGCGCAAACAAGAGGCCCAAGAAAGCCGGCATGGACACCGGATGCATGACTGCGGACTTCACCGCTCGGCCCAGCGTTTCGCCCAAGCTCGGTGCGGGGCCCTCGGCGGCCTGACGGGCTTCGCGCGCCAGCGCCAGTTCAAACAAGACGGTCGCCAAGGTGAGGATGATGAGGGCGTGCACCGACACCAAGGTGAGGATGTAGACCAGCCCTTGGGGGCCATAGGCCAGCGAGACCAAGGGGATGCCGATCATGACCGCATTGCTGTAGGTGCCGCCCAAGGCGCGAATGCAACCGCGGGGGGTGAGGCCATACACGGCCACCCACACCAGCAGCCAGGCCGCCGTGAGGGCGTGATACATGATGACGGGGGACAAATCGAGGGCGCTCAAGTCCACCTTGCCCAGGGTTCGGAACAGCAAAGCGGGCGCCAGCAGGTTGAAAGCCAGTTTGGAAATGTCTTTGAGCCCGGCCTCTGACACCCAGTGCCAATGGCCAGCGGCATAGCCGCAGGCAATGAGGGCAATCACTGGCAGCAGCGCAGGCAGGATGTCGAGCATGCATCAGGCCCCAGGCAAGAGCCATTGCGAAAATTGCTGGCGAAACTTGCTGACCTTGGGCGAGACCACGGCCATGCAGTAGCCCTGCGTCGGGTGGCGCAAGAAATAGTCTTGGTGATAGGCCTCGGCCGGGTGGTAGTTGTGCACGGGTGCGAGCTCTGTCACCCAGTTGCCGGGCCACCATTGCGCCGCTTGCAGTTGCGACAGGGTGTCGCGAATCACAGCCTCATCGGCGGGGTCATGCCAGTAAATGCCGCTGCGGTATTGGGTGCCCACATCAGCCCCTTGTCGGTTGAGCGAAGTGGGATCGTGAATGGCAAAAAACACCTGTAACAACTCGGGCAGGCTGCGCACCGTGGGGTCGTAGGTGACTTTCACCACTTCGGCGTGGCCGGTGATCCCGGCACACACCAGCTCGTAGTCGGGCTTCGGGTGCTGACCATTGGCATAACCAGACTCCACGTCCAACACCCCTTGCAAGCGGTCAAAAACCGCTTCGAGGCACCAAAAACAGCCACCCCCCAGGGTCACGATGTGTGTCATGCAAATCATCTTAGTGCGGCCAAAGGGCTTTCTCGGGCACACCTGTCCGGTTGGGCACCCCTGGGCTATGATTGCTGACCAATTGGTCATTAACATGCAGACGCCCAGCCCAGCCTCCACCCCCCGCACCCGGCGCAAGTCCGAACGGCCCGGCGAGCTGCTCGATGCCGCCTTGCATCTGTTTGTGGCCCAAGGCTATGCCGCCACCCGCGTCGAAGAGGTGGCCCGCAACGCTGGCGTCTCCAAGGGCACCTTGTTTCTCTACTACCCCAGCAAGGTCGAGCTGTTTGAAGCCGTGGTTCGGCACTACATGGTCAGCGTGATCCGCCTGGGCGAAGAGGAATTGATCCTGAGCGAGGTCCAGGCCCCTGCCACCGAGTTGTTGCTCAAGGCCATGATGACGTGGTGGGAACAAGTCGGTGCCACACCGGCCAGCGGGTTGCCCCGACTGGTGATGACCGAAGCCCGGCAATTCCCTCACTTGGCTGAGTTCTATCACCGAGAGGTGATTCAGCCGGGCATCCAGCTTCTCAAGGGCATCCTCACCTTGGGTGTGAAAGCAGGTGAATTTCGCGCCATGGACATGGACTTTGCCGTTCACAGCTTGTGGGCAGGCATGGTTCATTTGAGCCTGTGGCAACACGGCATGGGCTGTTGTGTGCCCCAGGCCCAATTGGATGCCCCAGCGTTTTTGAGGGCGCATGTCTACAACCTCTGCCAGGGCTTCCTGGCTCAATCCCCTAAAGGTGACTTGTGAAACCTCGTCTGCGTCGATGGCTCATGGCCGTTTTGATTCTGATCGTTCTGGCTGCGCTGGTGCGTTGGGCCATGGCCCGCCGCTCGGCCCAAGCCCCAAAGACCACGGCCCCCACGGCGGCCCAATTGGCCAGCGATCAACTCGAGGTGTCGCCCCAAGATGTGCTCACCGTTCAACCCCAAACCTTGGCCCTGCAAGTGCCGATTTCCGGCCCGGTGCAAGCGGTGCGATCGGCTTGGGTCAAGGCCCGAGTGGCGGGCGACCTCAAGCAAGTGCGGGTGAAAGAAGGGGAAACCGTTCATCAAGGCCAGGTGGTGGCCCTGACCGACGACACCGATGCCAAAGAGCGGCTGCGTCAAGCCAGCCGTCAAGTGGAGATGGCCCGTGCCCAGCTCCAAACCGCGCAATTGGGCTTTGACAACAACCAAGCGCTGGTGAACCAGGGGTTCATCTCCAAAACCGCGCTCATCAATTCACAAGCCAGCCTCACCAGCGCCAAGGCCAATCTGGACCAAGCCCTGGCTGGTGAACGCATCGCTGAAAAAGCCTTGGCTGACACGGTGCTCAAAGCGCCCCTGAATGGCCAAGTGGCCAGCGTGCTGATGCAAACCGGGGAGCGCGCCAACCCCGACGCCCGCATCCTGGAGGTGGTGGACCTCAGCGCTTTGGAAGTGATGGTGTCACTCAACCCCAGCCATGCCGCGGGCCTGGCGATTGGCCAATCGGCCCGTTTGCAAGTGGAAGGTCAATCCCAGCCCCTGAGCGCCCAACTCCTGCGCATCAACCCCAGCGTGGACCCCGCCACCCGCAGCGTGCGGGCGTATTTGCAATTGCCTAACGCGACGGGATTGCGTCAAGGCCTGTTTGCGCAAGGCCAATTGCAACTCGGCCAGGTCCAGGGCTTGGCCGTGCCCCTGAGCGCGGTGCGCACCGATCGGCCCGAGCCGCACGTCCTGGCGCTGGTGGATCAACGCGTTCGGGTGTTGCCGGTGCAAATGGGCGAACGGGGGCCCTTGCTGAATCAGCCCGAGGGCGGCCAATGGGTGATCATCACCTCCGGGCTAACCGGCGGCGAGCAAGTGCTGGCGGCCTCCACTGGGGCCTTGCGTGAAGGCTTGCAAGTCCGTGTGGCCACTCCCGCGAAAGGGCAATGAGCCATGTGGTTCACGCGCGTCAGCCTGAAAAACCCGGTGTTCGCCACCATGGTGATGCTGGCCTTTGTGGTGCTGGGCCTTTTTGCCTACCAGCGACTCAAGGTCGACCAATTCCCCAACATCGATTTGCCGGTGGTGGTCGTGGTCACCGACTACCCCGGCGCCTCTGCAGAAATCGTGGAGTCGGAGGTCAGCAAAAAAATTGAAGAAGCGGTGAACTCGGTGGCCGGCATCAACAGCTTGTCGTCCACCAACGTGCTGGGCCGCTCCACCGTGGTGATTGAGTTCCAGCTGGAGGTCAATGGGCGAAAAGCCGCCGACGATGTGCGCGAAAAAATCGCAGCCGTGCGCCCCAGCCTGCGCACCGAGGTGAAAGAGCCGCGCGTGATTCGCTTCGACCCATCGAGCCGCTCGATTTGGTCGGTGGCCGTATTGCCCAAACCCGGTGCGACCCGCGTCATGAACGATGTGGAGCTGACCACCTGGGCCAATCAGGTGCTGCGCAAGCGGCTGGAAAACATCCCTGGCGTGGGTCAAGTGAATTTGGTGGGTGGCACCAAGCGCGAGATCAACCTCTACCTCAACCCCAACTCGCTCAACGCCTACGGCATCAGCCCCGATCAAGTGTTGCGTGCCGTTCGGTCCGACGGCGTGGATTCCCCCTTGGGCACGCTGCGCGACGCCCGCCAAGAGCGCGTGGTGCAAATGCAATCCCCGGTGGTTCGACCCGAAGACTTTGGGCAAATCATTGTGGGTAACGCCAACCGCAGCTCGGTGCGGCTGTCGCAGGTGGCCGCGATTCACGATGGCGCCACTGAAGTGCAAAGCCTGGCGCTCTACAACGGCCAGCGCACCATCACCTTGAATGTGCAAAAGGCGCAAGACGAGAACACCCTCGACGTGATTGACGCCCTGAACCGCTCGGTGGCCCAAGCTCAGGCGTCCTTGCCCGACGGCATCGAGCTGGTGCCTTTGTTCGACATCTCGCGGCCCATTCGTGTGTCGGTCAAAAACGTCACGGCCACTTTGTATGAAGGGGCCTTGCTCACCATCTTGATCGTGTTCTTGTTCTTGAACTCTTGGCGCTCGACGGTGATCACTGGCCTCACGCTGCCCATCTCCTTGATTGGCACGTTCATGTTCATGCAATGGTTTGGTTTCACCATCAACATGGTCACCCTCATGGCCTTGTCCCTGTGTGTGGGCTTGCTGATTGACGATGCCATTGTGGTGCGCGAAAACATCGTGCGCCATGTGCAAATGGGCAAGTCGGCCTACGAGGCTTCGATGCAAGGCACACAAGAAATTGGCTTGGCGGTCTTGGCCACCACCTTGTCCATCGTGGCGGTGTTTTTACCCATTGGGTTCATGCAGGGCATCATTGGCAAGTTCTTCCACGAATTTGGCATCACCATCGTGGCGGCCGTCCTCATCTCCATGTTTGTGAGCTTCACGCTCGACCCCATGCTCTCCAGCGTGTGGCACGACCCATCGATTCACGCCCATGGCAAGCCGCCCGGTCGCACCAGTTGGTATGACCGCACCTTGGGTCGGGTGACTGGGGCTTTCGAGCGGTTTACGGACCGTCTCAGCGACCTCTACCAACGTTTGCTCAACTGGTCCTTGCACCACCGACTCACCACCGTGCTCATGGCGGTGGGCATTTTTGTCACCAGCATCTTCATGATCCCGCTGCTGGGCTCCGAGTTTGTGCCCAAGGCCGACTATTCGGAAACCTATGTGAAGTTCAGCACGCCCGTGGGTTCGTCCTTGGAGCAAACCGAGGCCAAGGCCAAACAGGTGGAAGCGGTGTTGCGCAGCATCCCCGAAGTGCGCGACAGCTTGGTCACCATCAACGACAGCGGTGCCCTTGGCAAAAACAAGGCCTTCATCTACATCCGGCTCATTGACCGCAAAGCACGGCAACGCAATGTGGACCAGGTGTCGGCCGAGATCCGTGAACGCCTGCAGCGCATCGCTGGCATCACCCTCACGCACGTGGGTTTGCTCGATCCGGTGGGTGGCCAAAAGCAAATTGAGTTCTACCTCACCGGCCCCGACCAAGAGGTGCTCAACCGGCTGGCCCAGCAAGCCGTGAGCCGTTTGCAGCACATCCCTGGCTTGGTGGACATTGACACCAGTGTGCAAGCCGACAGCCCCCGGGTGATGGTGCAATTGCAGCGCACCGCCGCCGCTGATTTGGGTTTGAACAGTGCCAACGTGGCAGGCTGGTTGCGCACCCTGATTGCCGGCGACGATGCAGGCACCTGGCGCGATGCGCGCGATGAGACCTACGACGTGAAGGTTCGCCTGGCCCCCGAGTTCCGGCAACACCCTGAATCCCTCATGCGCTTGCCCCTGCCACTGGCCAAAACCTCGGCAACCACAGTTGCCCCCGTGGTGACGCTGGGCGAGGTGGCCCAAATTGAATTGGGCACGGGCGCGGAGCAAATCAACCGACGCGAACTCACCCGACAAGTGGCCATCAATGGCAACACCTATTTGCGCTCCAGTGGCGAAATTTCAGCCGACATTCGCAAGGTGATTGCCGAGCTCAACTTGCCCGATGGCTACCGGTTCCAGTTTTCCGGTTCCACCAAAAACATGGAAGAGTCTTTCCGCTATGCCTTGCAGGCCTTGGCTTTGGCCGTCATCTTCATTTACATGATTCTGGCCAGCCAGTTCAAGAGTTTCTTGCAACCCCTGGCCCTCATGACCTCCTTGCCCTTGACCCTGATTGGCGTGGTCCTGGCCCTGATGACCTTTGGTTCAGCGCTCTCGCTGTTCTCGGTGATCGGCGTGGTCATGCTCATGGGGCTGGTGACCAAAAACGCCATCTTGTTGGTCGACTTCGCGATTCGCTCGCGAGAGGCCGTGGTGCGCGACGACGGCACCCTGGGCCCTGGCCTGCCTCGCCACGAAGCCTTGCTGCTGGCGGCCAAGGTGCGGTTGCGCCCCATCCTCATGACCACCCTGGCCATGGTGTTCGGCATGGTGCCCCTGGCCTTTGGTTTGTCCGAGGGTTCGGAGCAGCGCGCGCCCATGGGCCAAGCGGTGATTGGTGGCGTCATCACCTCGTCCTTGCTCACCCTGGTGGTGGTGCCCGTGGTGTATTGCTATCTGGATGACTTGTCGGTTTGGCTCATGCGGGTCTTTGGCGTTCAGCCCAAGTCCAGCCCCGGCCAAGCCGGATCGATAAAATCAGAGGGGTAACCCCCAGCCCATTTTGAGGAACCCGTTCATGAACCACGATCAAGCCCGTTTTAACCTGGTGGAGCAACAAGTTCGACCCTGGCAAGTGCTGGACCCTCAGGTGCTGGCTGCCCTGGGTCGTCTGCCCCGCGAAAAATTCGTGCCCGCCAACCTGCAAACCATGGCTTACACCGACACCGACTTGGCCATTGGCCAGGGTGAAAGCCTGTTGGCTGCTCGCATCGACGCTCGTTTGGCCCAGGACGCGCAACTCAAACCCACCGACCGGGTCTTGGATGTGGGCACCGGAACGGGCTACATGGCGGCCCTGCTCAGCGCCTTGTGTGCGCAAGTGGTGTCGGTGGAACGTCTGCCCGAGCTCGCGCAAAGCGCCCAAGCCCGGCTGGCCAGCATGGGCTTCACGACGGTTCAGGTGTTGGAACGCGACGCCAGCCAAAACCTCAGCGATTTGGGCCCCTTTGACGCCATCATCCTCAACGGTTCCGTGGCCGATGTGCCCGAGGCCTTGTTGGGCTTGCTCAAACCCCATGGCCGCTTGTTGGCGATCGTGGGCGACGCCCCCATCATGCGGGTCGAGCGCCACACCCGAGTGAGCGACCACGACTTCCAGGTGGAAGTGCTGTGGGACATCGTTGCCCCTCGCCTGAGTGGCTTTGCAGAACATTCACAATTTAGTTTTTAATCATGATTGATCAACTCAACCCAACCGACGTCAAGGCTTGGGTCCAGGCCGCCAACGCCGAAGGCAAAGCCTATGTGCTCGACGTTCGGGAAGCCTGGGAAGTCAACACGGCTCGCATTCAAGACGCAGATTTGCCTGTGGTTCACATTCCCATGGGAGACTTGTCGATGCGGCTGGCGCAACTCGACCCCAAAGACGCCATCGCCTGCTTGTGTCACCACGGAGGACGATCCATGCACGTTGCGATGTTCCTGGCTCACAACGGGTTTCAAAAACTCGCCAATGTGACGGGTGGCATTCATGCTTGGTCGGGTCAAGTCGATCCGCGCGTCCCCACCTACTGAGGCCTCTTCGCCCCACCCCACCCTGACCCACTCCGCTTCGCTTTGCGCTAAACAAGGAACAAGATGAACGCACGCCTTTTGCCATTGGTTGCCAGCCTGAGCTTGCTGGTGAGCTTGCCCAGCCGCGCTGAAAGCCTCATGCACTGGTTTGAGGCCGCCCGAGCCTACGATGCAGGCTATCGTTCCGCCAAAGCTTTGGTGCAGGCCAATGAGCGTCGTGCCGACCAAGCCCAAGCCGGCCTCAGGCCCAGCGTCAACCTCAGCCTGGGGGTGAACAAATCGCAAACCGGGCTCATTCCCGATGGCCCCAATCAAGCCAGCCTGGCCGCTGATCGCGACTACGGCAGCAGCAGCGCCACCTTGAGCGCAGCCCAGCCCTTGTATCGTCCCGCCAACCGACGCACGGCCGACATTGCCGAGTTGCAACGCCAGCAAGCCCAGCTTCAATTGCAAGCGGCCGAGCAAGACCTCATGATTCGCGTCACGCAAGCTTATTTTGATGTGCTGGCCAGCCAAGACACGCTGACCTTTGTGCGCGCGCAAAAGCAGTCCGTCACCGAGCAGCTCGCTTCGGCCAAACGCAACTTCGAAGTCGGCACCGCCACCATCACCGACACGCGTGAAGCTCAAGCCCGTTTCGACCTGGTGCTGGCCCAAGAAATTGCCGCCGAAAACGATGTGCGGGTCAAGCAACTGGCGCTCGATCAACTGGTAGGTCAAGCACAGGCGAAACCCAACCGCTTGCAGACCCAGGCCGCATTGGCCAGCCTCAACACCCAGCCCGAAAACGAATGGGTGAACCAGGCCTTGACCCGCCAAACGGGCGTGATCAAGGCCAGGCTGGACTTGCAAATTGCCAAACAAGAAGTCGAGAAAGCCAAGGCATCCAATTGGCCGACGCTGGATTTGCAAGCCACCAGCAACGCCACGCACTTCGTGAACGGCTCGGCCTCTTCGGCCACCTTGAGCGCCAAATCCATCACCAACACCTTGGGTCTGGTGATGAATTACCCCTTATATGCCGGCGGCGCCATCACGGCCCGCAGCCTGGAAACGGCCGCCTTGCTCAACAAGGCCGAGGCCGATTTGCAAGCCATGGAGCGCAGCGCCACCCAAAGCACCCGCGCCACCTATTACGCCTTGCAATCCGTGCTGGCTCAGGTGAAGGCGCTGGAGGCTGCCGAGCAATCGTCACAAGTGGCCCTGGATGCCAACAAGCTGGGTTACTCCGTTGGGGTGCGCATCAACATCGATGTGCTCAATGCGCAAAGCCAGCTGTTCGACACCAAGGCCAAGCTAGCCAAAGCGCGTTACGACGTGATCCTGACCACCCTCAAGCTCAAGTTGGCCGCTGGCGTGCTGTCGGTGCAAGACATTGAAGCCATCAACCGCCTGATCGCTTCTTGAGCGCGGCCTCAGCGTGAGGCCACCGTCAGGGCTTGGCCACGCGCTCGGCCCACAGCGCCATCACGGCGTCGCTGGTCGCCGCCAACGCCCCCTGATGGGCTTGCGCAAACGCCAAGGCTTGGGCGCGACGTTGGGCCAGGCCGTTGGAATCAGCCAACCACTGCTGGGTGCGCGCCAAAGCCTGCCGCCAATCCAACACCCGCTCGGCTGCACCCGCCGCAATGGCCCATTCGGTGGCTTGGGCAAAGTTGAACGTGTGCGGCCCCACCAAGAGCGGGCATTCGCAGGCACAGGCCTCAATGAGGTTTTGACCGCCCAAGGGCTCAAAGCTTCCCCCCAGCAAGGCCCAGTCGGCCTGCCCGTAATACATGGCCATTTCGCCCAAGCTATCGCCCAGCCCCACCCCGCTGTTCCAACCCTCGGCCCAAGCTTGGGCACTGGGCGCGGCAGAACGTCGATGGCAATGCAAGCCCTGAGACTCGATCAAACGGGCCACTTCATCAAAACGCTGCGGGTGTCGAGGCACCACCAACCAATGCACCGCCAGCGCTGGGCCGTCCCATTCGCGCAAGGCCTGCAGCCAGGCTTGTTCTTCGCCCTCCCGGGTGGAGGCCAGCATGACCACCGGCCGCTGGCGTTGCGCCCGAACCGCCTGCCCCAGCGCCCATTGCGAGGGGTTCACCTCGGCGTCGAACTTGAGATTGCCGGTGACCACCACATCGCCGACACCCGCAGCGCGAAAGCGTTGGGCATCGTCGGCCGTCTGGGCCAACACCCGCGTCAAGCCGGAATAGGCGGGTCGCGACCAAAACGATAGCCGACGGGCTTTGTCGAGCGAGCGCGCCGACAAGCGGCCATTGATCACCACCAAGGGCAGTTGTCGGCGCTGGGCCTGGGCCACCCAGTTGGGCCAAATTTCGGTTTCCATCACCAAACCCAAACGGGGCTGGAAATGCTGGAAAAAAGCGTTCACGGCCTCGGGCGTGTCCCACGGCTGCCACACCAGGACGTCCCCAGGCTGGACCACCGAGGCGAGCTCGGCATGGCCGGTTGCCGTGCCGGTGGTGAAGACCCAACGGGCTTGGGGCAGTTGTTGCTTCAGCCGCCGCACCAAGGCCCGGGCCGCACGGGCTTCACCCAAGGACACCGCGTGCAACCAGATGTCCATGGCTTGGGCGGGGTGTTCGTAATGCCCCCAACGTTCAGACACCTGTTGCCCATAAATGGGCTCTTGGACGGCTCGGCGCGCGAGTTTGCGCACCACCCAAGGTTTGAGGGTGCGCATCATGAGGTTGTAAATGGGGCCGCTCATGAGGTGCTGGGGGCCGTGGCCCGTTGAGCGGCCCAGGCCGTCTGCCATGCATGCCAGACGGCATCCACCGAGGGCGTGGGGTTTGCAAACACGCTGAGTTGATGCGCCTGCCCCATGGGTCCGGTTCGCCAAGCGGTGTCGAAGTTGTAGATTTGCACGTGCGGCCGACCCAGGGCCACCGCCACATGGCTCACCCCACCATCAACGCCCACCACGCCCGCGCAAGCCGCCAAACGCGCGCTCAGGGTGGTGAGGTCGCTGCGCGGCCAAATCTCGCATGGCCCCCAACGCGAACCCGCTTGGTCGCGCAGGGCCTGGGCTTGCTGGGCCTCGGCGTCGTTGCCATGCAGCAATGCCAAGGCAAAGCCCTGTTGCGACAAGCGCTCGCCCAAGTCCAGCCAATGGTCATGGGGCCAAGCTTTGTCGGCACGGGAGGTGCCGTGCACCAGGGCGACGGTGCGTGGAGGCAAGCCCGCGAGGGGCTGCACCTGCAGCCAAGGCCGTTCCAGGGTGTTCACCCGCTCGGGCAAGTCATAGCCCAGGGCTTGAGCCAACAACACCCGAGAACGGTCCACCGCATGAATGTGCACGGGGGTGTCGATGCACACATCCGCCACCCAGCGGGTGGGGGCTTCGTAGGAGGAGCCATCGGTTTGCAGGCCCAAGGCGTAACGACGACCGGTGGGTGCCAAGCGGGCAAGACGGCTCACCACGGCGGATTTGGTGAGGCCTTGGGCATCGATGATGGCGTCGAACGCCGTTGCACGCAGGTTGGACAGTGCCGATTGCCAATCGGGGTGCCACCAGCGCAAACCCCGACGGCGCATGGGCAAGGCATGCACTTGCGCCAAGCCGGGAAAGGCCTGCAGCACGCTGGCGAACTGCGCATCCACAGCCCAATGCAATTGCAAGTCGGGACACGCCGCGAGGGCCTCTTGGGCTGCCGCCAGGGTGTGGATCACATCGCCCAATGAGGTGAGCTTGACCAGCAAGACCTTCAAACCAACCCCTCAAGGCAACGCGCGACCAAATGCATCATGGGGCGCATTGTAGGCAGGCCCCACCCTGGGCTGCGCGGAGCAGTTGGGGATCAGGCCAGCCCCAGGCACTGCAGGGCGCGTTGGTGCAAGGGTGTGCCGGCTCGGGCGTAGTCACCCAAGATGCTGAAGTGGTTCAGACCCGGCAAGATGGCCACTTCCGGGACTCGGCGTCGGCCCCAGGCTTGTTGCAGCAAATGGGCTTGGCGCACAAATTCGCCGCTTTCATCACCACCAGCCACACACACGCACTGCCCGTGAGCAGGTGCAGGCATCCAGGCTGGCGAGCAACGCCGAGCGTCAGCCGCGGTGAGTCGCAAGTCGGCGGCCAAAAATGGCACGTGGCGAAGGGTCTCCAGCTCATGCAGCCCAGAGATGGACAAGGCCGTGCGCACCCGCTCAGCTGGCCCATCGGGATCGGCCTGTTGCCATTGGCAGGCCAGCATCATGGCGGCCAAATGGCCGCCTGCAGAATGACCTTGGACGTGCACGTTGCGGGGGTCTGCACCCCAATGGTGAATGTGACGCGAGACCCACACCAGCGCCTTGACCAGTTGCAAGGCAATCGTGGGCACGGTGACGCTGGGGCACAAGGCGTAATTCACAACCACCACACAAGCGCCCGCCTCTACAAACGCAGGGGCCACAAAGGAGTGGTCAGACTTGTCCAGGGATCGCCAATAGCCGCCATGAATGAAGACCAACACCGGGGCATTGGCTTGCGTGCTGGGGAAGATGTCGAGGGTTTCGCCCGGCCCTGCTCCATAGCTCAGGTCGAGGACCCCCGCGTTTTGGCGGGCTTGCTCGGAATCGCGCTGCCATTGCGTGAGGTGTCGCGCAAAGTCGGGGACCAACAACCGGTTGTTGTATTGGGCATCGAGCCAATCGGGCGAGGGGCGCATGACAAAACCCTTGGAAATGGGCCGAGGAAGGGGGTCAACGACCCGAGGCCGTTTTGATGGCGTTGCTGGCCTCGTTGGTGGGGTTTTGGTTTTGGGTGCCGGCGGGGTTTTGAATCACCAGGCCCAACAAGCGTGCACCGTGTTCCACCGCAATGGAACCATAGGAGATGTCGCCGTGCACCACTGAATCTTTGTGGAACTCCACACGTTCACTGGCGTAGATGTTGCCTTCGACCTTGCCAGCCACCATCACGCGGTGGGCCGTGACGTCGCCTGACACTTCGCCCGTGGTGCCGATGGCCACGGTGACTTTGTTGTCTTTGGTGGTTTCGATGTTGCCAATCACTTTGCCATCGATGCGCACGCTGTCGTGGAGCACCAAGCGGCCAAAGATTTGGGTGGTTTTGCCAATGATGGTGTCAAAGCGCTCTTGCGAGGCGGCAATCGGCTTGTCACGCAGTTTTTCAAACATGATGGGTCCAGTGGAAGGGTGCGATCAACCCCGTGAGCGGGGGATCATGAGCACCGGGTTGATGGGACGATCTTTGCGGTGCACTTCGTAATGCAAGTGAGGGCCGGTGGAGCGGCCGGTGCTGCCCACTTTGCCCAGCACTTGATTGCGCGTGACGGTGTCGCCCTTGGCCACCAAACGGGCGCTCAAGTGAGCGTAACGGGTGAGGAAGCCATCGGCATGCTGCACATCCACCACGTTGCCATAGGCGGAATCGCGTTCCGAGCGAACCACCACGCCGGGCGCAGTGGCCACCACCGGGGTGCCCACCATCGCGACGAAGTCGAGGCCCTCGTGCATGGCCAGTCCCCCCGTGAAGGGGTCGGTGCGAATGCCAAAGCCACTGCTCACGCGGTGGTCTTCATGCACCGGCAAGGTGATGGGCATGGAGGTGAGCCAATTGAGTTGCTGCTCCCATTGCAATTGCATGTCGTTGACAGCACGGCGGGTTTGGTCGATGTCATCTTGAACTTGCTCGAACTCGTTGGGCAAGGGCATCCGGAACACCGAAGCGAAAGGACGCAACAACACCATGGGACCGCCCTTGTTGTTGTTGCGCATGCTCTTGAGGAGTTGGTCGCGCAAGCCCGGGGGCGTGGCCAATTCCAGGAATCGGTTTTTGGCGGCCTCGAGGTCGCGCACCTCGTTCACGGTGGTTTGCAACTTGGCCCGCAGTTGGTCGACGTTGTTCCGATAAATGGATTCCATGCGCTGCTGTTCGGCTTCGGTGGTCACACCGCCAATGCTGCGCGCCAAGTCGGGGTTGTATTCAACCGCGATTTTGAAACCCACGAAATGCAGCAAAAAACCCAGCAACAGCAAAAAAGTGGCCAAGGCCATGCCAGCGGCCAACACCGTTCGGTAGGTCACCGAGATGTATTTGACCTCGCCCGTGGGCCCTGATAACCACATCAACTGCATCTGCTGTTTCGCTTTCCCAGGTCTTTCCTATGCTTGCCCCAAGTCGGGCAAATGCGCGCTGGGGGGAATTGATTCTAGGCAAATCACCCCGTGCATCCAAGCTTTTTGAAGGGTGGCGCCCAGCACCACACGAACTTATCGACGTAACCCATTGATCCTTTAGGGGGTCAATTGCTAAGCGAGCGAAAGACCCACCCAAATACTCCCCCAAATCACAGACGGGAAGGCGGCCAACCAGGCCCAGACGAATCGATTGAGGCCAAAAAATCGAAACACCAACAGGTGAAAAACCAAGGCCACCGCACACTCCAACAAGGCCATGGGCACGCTCAGAAACGCCAAGGGGAAGGTGGCCTCCCAAGCCATGAACGCCCAAGCGGCCGCGCGCGCCACGGCCGGACGGCGCCAGACGCTGTGCGCGGGCAAAGGCCCGTGCAACCCGGTGTCGAGGAAAACCGCCAGGGCCGCGCCACTGCGCCACTCCGGTTGCAGCCATTTGATCCAACCGGCAATCACATAGGAGGTGGTGGCATTCACCGCAATCCAGCCCAAGCCCAGGGGCCAAGCCACATCGTTTCGACCCCAAGCCATCAGCCCATGACCGAGCAACAGTCCGGTGAGCACCACTTGGGTCATGAAGTCGCTGCCGCCGTTGAAGGCCCCACGCCATCGAATCATGAACAGCACTTGACCCAGCCAGAGCGCCAGCACCAAACCCAGGCTACCGCCCCACACCGCAAGCACGCCCGCCAAAACCAAACGCAACAACAGGTGGGCTTGATGAACGGCATCGGCAAAGACCACATCGAGCAGGCGATGCAGCCCACCCGGCGGCACATCGCGGCCTTGAACCGACCAGGCCCAAGGCCCCTGGCTGGTCTGCAAGCCGCGAATCGACCAATACTCCCAGCCCTGAATGAGCAAGCTGAGTGCACACAGGATTTCTGTGGCCCGAACCAGAGCGGCCCCGGTGATCATGGCCGCTCCATGGGAATCACCTCAGACTGCCAAACCTGCAAAACGGCATCTGGGCCCTGGTGTTGCGGATGCTCCATGCGCAGCACGTAGCGAAAGGCTTGGGCTTGGGGCTCGCGTTGTTGCAAGTCGTGACGGAGGTGTCGCCGCACCAAGGCACCACTCACCTCAGCGGCTTGCGGCGAGGACACCGAGCTGCCGGCCAAGTCGCTGGCCCAATGGTCGATGAGGTTTTGACGCGCCAACAAGGCGTTGCCCTGGGGGTTGTGAAACAAGCGCCACCACCGCATGGGCTGCCGAGGCCACCAGAGTTCGGGCTCTGACCACTGGCCTGCGGCATCTTGCCAACTCAACCACACGCGGGGCAGGTGACCCACCACGTCGTAGAACTTCCAATTGGGGAAAAAACTGCGCAACAAAAACCACCAAGGGCCGCGCAAAGCCCGACTTCGCCACAGCAACACCCCAACCACCAGCAACAAATAAATGGCAAAGCCCTCGATCACGCCAACTCCCCGGAACTGGCACGAATTGTCACGCAGTTTGTGTGGCCCAAGCTGCGGTTACAGTTCATCCCGCCGGGTTCTGATTCCCAGCTTTTTCCGAGGTGGCCACCCCCATGCATGCATTCGACATCAAACTCACGCAAGCCCCCATGATGGCTTTGCATTTCAAATTGGCTGACCCCCAAGCGATTGAGGCCACGCTGGCCCACAAGCTGGCGGACAACCCGGGCTTTTTTGATGGCGAAGCGGTGCTGATTGACCTCAATGCCCTGGCCGCAGATGCCGGCCCCGTGGACTTGCCCGCCTTGTGTGCCTTGCTGCGTCGCCACCGCATGAACCCCGTAGCCTTGCGCAGCCTAGACCCGTCTCACCTGGCGCATGCCGAGCTCAGCGGCTTGTTTGTGGCCGAGCAACCGGCCAAGCCGCAACCGCAGGCCCAAGCCCCTGCGGCTGCCCCCGCGGCCGAGGGGGTGCGCGAAGTGGAGGCGGTGAAGGCCGTTCCCACCGCCCAGCCCGCCATGGTGGTGGATCGCCCCTTGCGCTCGGGCCAGCAGGTCTATGCCCGTGGGCGCGACCTCGTGGTGTTGGCCATGGTCAACCCCGGCGCCGAAGTCATGGCCGATGGCCACATTCACGTTTACGCCCCCTTGCGTGGCAAAGCCATTGCCGGGGCCAAAGGCGACGCCAGCGCGCGCATCTTCACCACCAGCCTGGAGGCCGAGTTGGTGGCCATTGCGGGTGTTTACCGAACCAGCGACACCCCCTTGCCCCCAGACGTTCAAGGCCGGCCGGCCCATGTCCGGCTCGAGGACGACCGCCTGGTGATGGCGCCCATGTAAACTTCGCGCCATCTATTTATAGGAACATTCAAATGACTAAAGTCGTTGTGGTCACCTCTGGCAAAGGCGGCGTTGGCAAAACCACCACCAGCGCCAGTTTTGCTTCCGGTCTGGCCCGCAAAGGCCACCAGACGGCCGTGATCGATTTCGATGTGGGCTTGCGCAACCTGGACCTCATCATGGGCTGTGAGCGCCGTGTGGTCTATGACTTCGTCAACGTCATCCAAGGTGAGGCCACCTTGGGCCAAGCCCTGATTCGCGACAAGCATTGCGACAAATTGTCTGTGCTGGCGGCCTCTCAAACCCGCGACAAAGAAGCCTTGCGCCTCGATGGTGTGGAGCGCGTCTTGCGCGAGCTCTCTGAAATGGGCTTTGAATACATCGTGTGTGACTCCCCCGCCGGCATTGAAACCGGCGCCCTCATGGCCATGCATTTCGCCGATGAGGCATTGGTGGTGACCAACCCCGAAGTGTCTTCGGTGCGCGACTCCGACCGCATTTTGGGCATGCTCAGCAGCAAAACCCAGCGCGCCCTCAAAGGGGATGCGCCCATCAAGGAACACCTGCTCATCACCCGCTACAACCCCGCACGCGTGCAAGACGGCCAAATGCTGTCTTTGGATGACATTCAAGACATCCTGCGCATTCCCCTCATTGGCGTGATCCCTGAATCGGAAGACGTGCTCCAGGCCTCCAACCAAGGCGTGCCTGCGGTGCACATGGAAGGCTCGGATGTGGCCGAGGCCTACCGCGACGTCGTCGAACGGTTTTTGGGTGAAGACAAGCCCATGCGTTTCACCGAAGCACCCAAGGGCGGCTTGTTGAGCCGGATCTTCAGCAGGAAATGAGCATGTCTTTTCTCTCTTTCATTCTTGGGGAAAAAAAGAAATCGGCCTCGGTGGCCAAAGAGCGCTTGCAAATCATCCTGGCTCATGAGCGCTCGGGCCGTAACGCCAGTGCCCCCGATTACCTGCCCGACTTGCAGCGCGATTTGGTGGCGGTCATTTCCAAATACGTGAACGTCAACCCCGGTGACATTCAAGTCAACCTTGAACGGGCTGACAACCTCGACGTGTTGGAAGTGAAGATCGAATTGCCTGAATTGCGCTGAACCCGCCAGGCTTCACTTGGCTGAGGGCGCCATGCCCCCAGTGACCAAGCCCAAGGAGTTTTCCAAAGCCACCGAACCGGCTGTCTCCAGGTCGGTGCGGGGTTCTCCCCCGCAGGCCTTGGCCACCTCGTTGGCGTCGACATGATCGGCCACCGACAGGCCAATGTTGGTGGCCAGCACGGGAAACACCGCCAAGGGACCCAAGAACACCACCGCAGCCCCACTGCCCACCGACTTGACGTTTTTCACGTCTTGGTGGATCCACACTTGGTTGCGCAGTTGCTTGCAGGCCTGTGATTGGTATTCGGGTCGGGAATGGTCGAGCCCGGCCAGCGTTTTTTGACTTTGGCTGGCGCAGCCGCTCAGTAAAAAAGTGCTTAGAACAAGCACTTGTGAAAACAACTTCATTTGAGAACTGTAAAACACTCTGGTCCGCTTGACAATCCCCTCCCGGGGGCCAGCTGCCCAAGCGCCCTGACCGCTGTCATCGCCGTTTCATGTTTACGCCCAGATAATCACTCCATGACTGCTTCCAACCGCTCTGCTGTGCCCATCACCGTGGTGGGCACGGGCTATGTGGGCTTGTCACTGTCGGTGTTGTTGTCCAAACAGCACCCTGTGACCGCCCTGGACATTGACCCCCACCGCGTGGCCCTGCTGAATGCGCGCCAATCCCCCATTCACGACCCCTTGATCCAGCGCAGTCTGGCTCAGGATGACTTGAATTTGCAGGCCACGCTCGATGCCAGTGAAGCCTATCGACAGGCTCAATTCGTGATTGTGGCAACCCCCACCGATTACGACCCGGTGAGCAACCGCTTCAACACCCAAAGCGTGGACGACGTGGTGGCCGCGGCCTTGGTGCAAGCGCCCCAAGCCTGGGTGGTCATCAAGTCCACCGTGCCTGTGGGCTACACCGAGCAACTGCGACAACGCCACGGCACCGATCGGATTTTGTTTTCGCCCGAGTTTTTGCGAGAAGGCAAGGCCTTACTCGACAACTTGCAGCCCTCGCGCATCATCGTGAGCCCAGCCTGCGACGCAGCGCAAAGCTTCGCGCAATTGCTGGCTCAGGCGAGTGAGCGGGCCGATGTGCCCATCCTCACCATGCCCTGCACCGAGGCCGAGGCCGTCAAACTGTTCTCCAACACCTACCTGGCCATGCGGGTGGCTTTTTTCAACGAACTCGATTCGTATGCAGCGGCTCACGGCCTCAACACCCGCGACATCATTGGTGGCGTGAGCCTGGACCCGCGCATTGGCTCGCACTACAACAACCCCAGCTTTGGCTATGGGGGGTATTGCCTGCCCAAAGACACCAAGCAGTTGTTGGCCAATTACCGCGATGTGCCTCAAAACCTGATCCAGGCCATTGTCGAGGCCAACACCACACGCAAGGACTTCATTGCCGATGAGGTTTTGGCGCGCCGCCCTCACCGCGTGGGGGTGTATCGCTTGATCATGAAAGAAGGCTCAGACAACTTCAGGGAGTCGAGCATTCAAGGCGTCATGAAGCGCATCAAGGCCAAGGGTGTTGAGGTGGTCTTGTATGAGCCGGCCTGGCCCGAAGCGCATTTCTTCCATTCACGCGTGGAGCGCGACCTGAGCCGATTCAAGGCCGATGTGGATGTGATTTTGGCCAATCGTCACAGCGCCGAGCTCGAGGATGTGGCCCACAAGGTCTACACGCGCGACCTGTTTGGACAGGACTGAGCCGCGCGCTCAAACCGCGCGAGCGGCCAAGACAAACAAGCTGACACTGACCGCAAAGCCCACCAACCACACCAAGGAGCGCAAGCTGGCGCGGTCGGTGACGTAGCAAACGATGTAGGCCACTCGGGCCAACACAAACGCCAAGGCCAGGCCTTGCAACAGGGCGACGTCAACGTGGGCCATCCACGCCAGCGCGATGCCCACCGCATACAAGGGAAAAGCCTCCAGGCTGTTGGCCTGGGCCGCATTGGCCAGGGCTCGACGCCCGGTCTGGGCGGCCATCCACTCGCGCGGATGGTGGTTGTCATAACTGCGTGCGCCCCATTTGGCCAGGCCTGCACACACCACCGGCAACAAGCCAGCTACCAAAACGCTCGCGATCACCCAGTTCATATAGATTTCCTAGAGAGTTGAAATGTCCAACACCACTTGCCCGGCCACTTGGCCCGACTCCACCCGCTGGTGAGCCAGGGCACAAGCGTCCAAGGGGTAACGCTCGGCCACTTCCACCTGCAAGGTTTGCTCGCGCAAGACCCGCTGGGCTTGTTCAAGGCCCCAGGCACGATCCTCGGGCAGGAGGTCATAGACCAGAAAAAACTTCAGGCCATAAGACGAAAACAACAAGGGCCGGAAGGTGAGGCTCATTTCACCAGGTTGGTTGCTGCCATAACCGATGAGTTGACCATGGGGTTTGAGCACTCCGGGCTCCATCCAGCGCACCGTGGAGGAGAAGTCCATGTCAATGATGACATCCACCCCTTCACCCTTCGAGAAGGCACGAACCGCCTCAGGCACTGAATCGGTCTTGTAGTTCACGCAGGTCTGAACCCCCGCTTGCTGGGCCATTTCAGCACGGCGCGCAGACCCCACGGTGCCGATGACCTGTGCCCCCGCCTGCACGCACAACTGGGCCACCAAATGCCCCACCGAGGTGCCAGCGCCAATCACCAAGACCCGCTGTCCGGGCTGCAGCTTGGCCAGGCGCAGGGCTTGCAAAGCGGTGAGCACGGGAATGCCCACGCAAGCCGCCACCGCAAAATCGGTTGCCGGATCCATGGCCACGGCTTGCGCCGAGGGCACCACGATGAACTCGGCCGCTGTGCCCAAGGGACGCGGCCACTGGCCATTCCAAATCCAAACCGATTGCCCCACGCGATCGCGCGCAACCCCTTCACCCACGGCGTCGATGACGCCAGCGCCATCGCTGTGGGGAACGATTCGCGCGGCAGCCAGCGGACGCGACTGGCGCGACTTCACATCCGAGGGGTTGACCCCCGAGGTGACCAAGCGAACCCGCACCTCGCCAGGCCCAGGCTCTGGCGTGGGCAACTCGCCCACCACCAAAACCGAGTCGGCCGGTCCATTGCGCTCATACCAAACGGCTTTCATGGTGACTCCTTGTTGTCGGTCGCATTCTCCCGAATCTCAGGCCTTGGGCACGAAAGCCCTTGAATCCGTGAGTCCACCAAGTGACCGCTCAACGCACCTTGAGCCTTGCCCTCAGGCTGGACCCGTCGCACACTGGAGGCCCTTGGATTGAAACCCTGAAATTGCATCATGACGAAAAAAGCCTACTGGATCAGCACCTATCACGAGATTCACAATGCCGACGCCCTGGCCGCCTACGCCAAGCTGGCGGGCCCCGCCCTGACCGCCGCCGGCGCCCATTTCTTGGCACGCGGTGTCCCCGCCGCCGTGAAGGAACACGGCAAGATGATGCGCACCGTGCTGATTGAATTTCCCAGTGTGGATGCCGCCCTGGCCGCTTATGCCAGCCCCGCTTATCAGGAAGCCGTGGCCTGCTTGGCCAACAACGCCGTGGTTCGCGACATGCGCATCATCGAAGGCGAATAAACCCAGCCCGACGACTCAAGGGGTCGGCATGCCCTCCACCATCACCAACTGACCGGTGGAATTGGCCTGCCGATGCCCAATGATGGCTTGGTAAGCCGCGCTGTGATACCAAGCCTCGGCTTGCGCTCGGCTGGGAAACTCCAAGACCACGTGGCGCTGCCCCAGGCCTGAGCCCTCCAACACCTGCGCATCCCCCCCACGCACCAGATAGCGGCCACCAAAATCGGCAATGGTTTGCGGCACCGCGGCTGAATACTGGGCATAGCCGTCTGGATTGGTCACGGTGATGTGGCCCACCACATAAGTTGGATTCATGTTGACTCCCATGGATGAATGCCGGGTTTATCACGCCCCATGCCGCTGGCGCAGCCACCCGTCAGACGCTTACCCAACATTTCAGGGTAAACCCTAGGGTTATTGATCCATCGCAAGGCAGAGCCCTAGGGTTTACCCTAGACTCTAGGCCTGTTGATCATCACAAGTGAGTACACATCATGAAAGCAACCCTCTCTAACCCCTCTCTTTTCACCGCAACGACCTCACAAGGGTTTGGCCATTCCGTGCTTGCTGCCTTGAAATCTTTCGGCGTTCGCCTGCTGGCCGCCATGCAAGATTCCCGCCGTCGCATGGCAGCTGCCGAGCGCGACCGCCAAATGTGGGCCATCGCCAAGGGCGACCACCGCATCATGGCTGAACTGCAAAGCGCCATGACCCGCGCGCAAATCAACCGCTGATTCGTTTTTCGTTCAGCCCGCTCACCCCACTTCGCCCTCGGGCCAGTGGGGTTTGTTGTTTCTGGGGCTCAAACCGGCGCGGCGACACTCAAACCTTGCACCTGGTGGCGGGCGATGAGGTCGGCCACCAAGCCACTGCGAATGGCATGTTGCGAAAAGCGCTGCAAAAAATCAGCCGCCGGCTCATGGCGCCGATGCGTGCCAATGGCCTGCTGAATGGCGGTGAAGCGGCCTTCCACGATCCGGGTGCCCGGGATCGCTTGCACATCTTTGAGCAATGCAGGCTTCAAGCAAGCCAAGGCCTCAAGGCGCTCATCGACAAAAGCCGCCTTGGCGCCATCAAAGCCTTGGCGATGCACCAAAGTGGCGTGTTGCATGTTGCGCACCAACCAGAGGTCGTAGGCCGTTCGCTCGGACACCGCCACGCGAACCCCCGCCTGATCCAACTCTTGGGCATGTTGAAAACGCGAATCGGCCCATACCAAATAGGTGGCCTCGATCTCCACATAGGCCGATGAGAAGGCGATGTGCTGGGCGCGCTGAGGCTCGGCCCCAATCAGCCCGATGTCCCACACGTTGTCCACCGCCGCATCGGCCAAGGGGCCCGGGGACTCAAATGGCACCAACTGCAGCCCCACCCCCAGGTGGTCGGCAATGGCCTTGGCCATGTCAGGGGCCACGCCCACCGGGTCTCCCTCAGCGGTGCGGCCAGTGACCAACAAGAAATTACTCAGGTTGATGCCGGCACGCAATACCCCTTGCGGAGCGAGTTGTTGCCGGACTTCGGGGGAAAAGCTCAGATCGGTTGTAGCCATGATGTCGTGGGTGACAGTGAAATTAAGACAAGCGGCATGTGAATCGCTAGCATCCAGCGCATCTGTTCATGCTTTTGCGATTGTCACCATGTCTGCACCTGCTTCCGTGTCCCCCAGTTGGCAAACCCTGCACCAAATGGTGCGCAAAGCCCAGCAAAAACTCAACCTCGATGCCTGGGACTACATCTTGGGCGGCACCGAAACCGAAACCACCCTCAAACGCAACCGCTTGGCCTTGGACACGGTGGCCTTCCGGCCCCGTGTGTTGCGCGATGTGAGCCATGCGAGTGCCCGAAGCGTTTCCCTTGGAACTGAACTGCGATTGCCCGTGTGCTTGGCGCCCGTGGGCAGCTTGGAGTTGTTTGCCGAAGGCGCCGCTGTGCCCAGCGCCCTGGCGGCCCACGCCTTTGGTTGTCTCACCATGCTCAGCTCGGTGTGCCAGCCCGGCATTGAAGCCCTGGCCCAAGCCGCTCCCGAGGCGAAACGGTGGTTCCAGTTGTATGTGCATGGCGACCCGGCCTGGGTGGACGACATGGCCGATCGCAGCCAATCCGCGGGCTACCAGGGCTTGATGCTCACCGTGGACTCGGCGGTCTACACCCGCCGGGAACGCGACATCGCTAAGGGCAATGCACGGCGGGTGTCGGTCCCGGGGCGCGAGCACCAAGCTCGCCTCACCTGGCAAGACGTGGATCGAATCAAGCGTCGGTTGCGCATCCCCATTGGGCTCAAAGGCATCATGACAGCGGAAGATGCGCAACTGGCGCTAGACCACGGCGTCGACGTGATTTACGTCTCCAACCATGGGGGACGTCAACTCGATCACGGCATGGGCAGCTTGCATGCACTGCCCGAAATCACGGCGGTGGTGAAAGGCCGTGTGCCCGTGTGGATCGACGGGGGCTTTTACCGGGGCACCGACATCGTCAAGGCCAAGTTGCTGGGCGCCGACGTCATTGGCCTGGGTCGCATGCAGTGCTGGGCCTTGGCCGCAGGCGGTCAGGCCGGGGTGGAGCGCATGCTGGAACTGCTGGAAGCCGAAGTGCTGCAATGCATGAGCTTGCTGGGCATCTCGGATTGGTCTCAGGCCGACCCGGCCCTGGTGCAAGCCGCACCGCTGGCCGCCCTGCCCGATGTGCTGAGCGCCTTCCCCCTGATGGACCAGGCCTCACGCGACTGGTATGCCTGAGCCATCGGCCCAGGCTTGCAGCTAACGCCCCTGCACCGCCCGCCACACCTTTTCGGGCGTGAAAGGCATGTCCATGGCATTCACCCCATGGGGGCGCAACGCGCTCATCACCGCATTGGCCAAGGCAGGCAAGGACCCGGTACACCCCGACTCCCCCACACCCTTGGAGCCCAACAGGTTCAGCGTGGTGGGCACCTCGATGGTCTCGTTGACGATGCGCTGCACATCGCCCAAACGTGGCAAGGCGTAGTCCATGAAGGAGCCGGTGAGCAACTGACCCGATTCGTCGTAAACCACTTGCTCGCAAAAAGCCTGTCCCCAGCCTTGCACCACACCGCCATGCACCTGGCCTTGCACCAACTGGGGAGAAATCACCTTGCCCAAATCGTCGATGGCCACATACTGAATGAGTTCGGTGGTGCCAGTTTGAGGGTCAATTTCGACCTCAGCCACATGACAGCCGTTGGGGTAAGTCACGCCCGAGGTGGCCTCGCCCAACAAGTCCCACTGGCTGCGCCGTTCGGCGGGGGTTTGGTCGATGCAATCCGCCAGGCTCAAGCTCCGATCGCCTGCGTGCCAAGCCCCTTGTGACCAGGTCACTTGAGCCACACCCAGGAGCGACGCCGCTTGGCTGGCCAACACCTCGGGAATGCGCTGACACAGGTTGGCAATCGCACTGCCTGCACCATACAAGGACCGGGACCCTCCCGTGCCATTGCCCACCAATTGCTCAGCAGGGTCACTGGCCCGGTAGTTCACCCGTTCGGGCGGCCAGCCCAGGTGGGTGGCGATGATTTGCGCAAACGAGGTTTCGTGCCCCTGCCCTGAAGGGCCGGTCACACCAAAGAGGGTCAAGCGCCCATCGGCACCAAAACGGGCACGCACCTGATCTTTGGGTGCACCTCCCGCGCCCGAAGACTCCAAAAAAGTAGACAAGCCCAAGCCCCGAAGGCGCCCACGCTGAGCGGCCGCTTGCCGGCGTTGCTCGAACCCGGCGTGGTCAGCCACTTGCAAGGCGCGATTCATCAGCCGCTCGCTTTCGCAGCGGTCATACACCGTGCCCAGCGCGGTTTTGTAGGGGAAGGCCTCGGGGGTAATGAAGTTCTGGCGTCGCAAAGCCACGGGGTCAAAGCCATGCTCGTGGGCGGCGAAATCCACCAAACGCTCGATGGCGTAGGCAATGTCCGGTCGTCCTGCCCCACGATACGCCGACATGGGCGTGGTGTTGGTGTAGACCATGCGCGACTGCATGCACAAGGCCCCCACGTCGTAAACCCCACCCATGGTGATGGACAGGTTGCGGGTGCCAATGAAGGTGCTCATCATGGCGTTGTAAGCCCCCACCTCCACCCAGTCGGTGAAACGAATGGCCAGCATGCGACCCGAGCGGTCGAGGGCAATCTCGCCCTCCAGGCTCAGGGCACGGCCATGCCAGTCGCTCAAGAACGATTCGCTGCGAGACCCCACCCACGCCACCGGTTTGCCCAAGCGGCGTGAGGCGAAGATGACGCCCGCGTGTTCGCTGTAGGCCCCAGAGCGCAGGCCAAAGGAGCCGCCCACGTCGTGGTTTTCCAAGCGCAGTTGCTCGGCGGGCAAACCCGTGAGCGCCGTGAGAAAACCCTTGAGCCCGTTGATGCCCTGACTGGGGGAATACACCGTGGTCACACCCGTGGCCGCATCGTGGCGGGCCACCACCGCACGAGGCTCCATGGGCACGCCCATGAGGCGTTGGCTGTTCACCGTGAGGCGGCTCACCAGCGGGGCTTGATCGAACACCGCTTGAACCGCTGCCGCATCGCCGACCGCGAAATGTGCCGACAGGTTGTTGGGGGCTTGTGCGTGCAAGACGGGCGCACCAGGCTGCACGGCCGCGCGCGGATCCACCACCGCCTCAAGGGGTTCGTAGTCGACCATCACCAACTCAGCGGCGTCTTGCGCTTGCCAAGGCGTATCGGCCACCACAAACACAATGGGCTGACCCACAAAATGAACCGCCTCGCGAGCCAAGGCCGGCATGCGCACCACGCGCTGGTCGGAGCCGTCTTGGTTTTTCACGGTGTAGGGTGTGGGAATGCCTTGTACGCCCGCGGCGTCCAAGTCTTGGGCGGTGATCACCCAGTGCACGCCCGGCGCTTGCGCCGCTTGGCTGATGTCCACTGCACGCAATCGGGCATGGGCATGGACCGAGCGCACCACGGCCAGGTGCAAGGCATCGGGGGTCACGTGATCGCTGGTGAATGCCCCGGTGCCGCTCACCAATCGGGCGTCTTCTTTGCGCGCGGGTTGGGCAAGGTTCACGGTGGTGCTCATGCCTGGCCCTCCCCCAGGGTCTGGGCGGCCTGCTCGACGGCCTTGGCGATGTTCAGGTAGCCCGTGCAGCGGCACAGGTTGCCTTCCAGGCCCTCCACGATTTGTTCGCGCGTGGGGCGCGGGCAAGCCTGCAGCAAACCGACGGTGGCCATGACCATGCCCGGGGTGCAAAACCCGCATTGCAGCGCGTGGCACTGTGAAAACGCCTCTTGCACCGGATGGGGCTGGCCTTGCGGACCCGCCAAGCCTTCGATGGTAGTGACCTCGGCATCTTGTGCTTGCACGGCCAACACGGTGCAAGCCTTCACATTGCGACCATTCATCAACACCGTGCAACAGCCGCATTGGGTGGTGTCGCAGCCCACGTGCGTGCCCGTGAGGCCCAGGTGCTGGCGCAGCACATCGACCAGCAAGGTTCGTTCATCGAGGTCCAGCCGAATGGGCTGGCCGTTCACACGCAGATTCAAAGTTTGCATGACCAAGCGACTCAAAAACAGTGACACACAGGCCTCTGGGCCAAGGGCAACCAGGGGCACGACAGCAAATGACTTTAACGATTTCGAATGCCCATCGTCTGTCACGGCCGATCACCAAGCCTTGCTTCTGTCACTTAGGTGCATGCCCTGCCCTTTCGGTGACGACAGCCTAAAGGGTTCGCGCTTATGCTCATGTCGACGGCTTGGCAAGGGGCCAGGCCCATCGACACCCAAAGGAACCAAGATGAACAAAGAGCTGTATGAGCAAGGCCTGAAGACCCGCCGCGAGGTGTTGGGCGCCGCTTATGTTGACAACGCCATTCAAAACGCCGACGACTTCAACCGCCCCTTGCAAGACTTCGTCACCGAATACTGCTGGAACGAGGTCTGGAACCGCCCCGGCCTGGATCGCAAATCGCGCAGCATGATCAACCTGGCCATGCTCACCGCCCTGAACCGTGGCCACGAGTTCAAGCTGCACGTTCGCGGCGCCATCAACAACGGCCTCACCAAAGACGAAATCAAAGAAATCCTGATGCAAACCGCCATTTACTGTGGCGTCCCTGCTGCCATTGAGGCGTTTCGCAACGCCAAAGAGGTGTTCAAGGAAATGGGCATCTGATGACCATGCGCATCGCGTTTGTGGGGCTGGGCCAAATGGGCGTGCCCATGGTGCAACGCCTCTTGCAAGCCGGCCTGACGGTGCAAGGCGTGGACCTGAACCCGAAGGCCCACGCGGCCTTTGAAGGCCAAGCCAACTACCAGGCCCACACCCACGTGGCCGATGCCGTCGCTCAGGCCGACGGCGTGATCCTCATGCTGCCCGACAGCCGCGTGGTCGATGCCGTGCTGTGGTCGGGGCCCAGCCCGCTGAGCCCGCACCTGCGCGCCGGGCAATGGCTGATCGACATGGGTTCATCACTGCCGCAAGCCTCACAGAGCAATGCCCATCGACTGCAGGCGTTGGGGGTGGAATTTCTGGATGCCCCCGTTTCAGGCGGCGTCAAGCGTGCCGTGAACGGCAGCTTGTCCATCATGGTGGGTGGCTCGGCCAGCGGCTTCGAACGCGTGCAAGGCGTGCTGGCGCATCTGGGCACCACCCTCACCCACGTGGGCGAGGTGGGTTCGGGCCATGCCGCCAAGGCCCTGAACAACTACGTCTCAGCGGCTGGCCTGCTGGCCGTGTGCGAGGCCCTCAATGCCGCCCAACGGTTTGGCATGGACCCCAAAGTGCTCAACCAAGTCTTCAATGTGTCCACGGGCAAAAACAACACCACCGAGGTGAAGGTAGAGGCCTTCATGCTCTCTGGGCGCTTCGACTCGGGGTTTGCAATGGCCCTGATGGAAAAGGATTTGCGCACCGCCTTGGGCTTCATGCAAGACGTGGGGCAGCCCACCCCCCAAGCGAGCCATTGCCTCGCCACCTGGCAAGCGGCCCTGGCCAAGTTGCCGCCTGGCGCCGACCACACGGCCCTTTTTCGCTACCTCAGCCCCCAACCGGAGTGAGTCATGGCCCTGCCCCAATGGGAATTGTTTGCCTTGCGTTATGCCACCGTGGCCCGCAAGCCTCAAGAGAATTTCATTGGGGCTGGTGCTGACCCCCACGAGACGGCTTCGCACATGGATTACTTCGTGTGGTTCGCTCGTCACGAGGGCGATGTGGTGCTGGTCGACACCGGCTTCACGGCGCAAGCCGCCGCCCAGCGCAAGCGGCAATTTCTGCGATGCCCCATGGCGTCGCTGAACCAAGCGGGCATCACCCTGACCGACATTGGCGACACCATCATCACCCACGCCCATTACGACCATGCAGGCAACATCGAACAGTTGCCCTTCACGCGCTTTCACCTGCAAGCGCGCGAAATGCAATACGCCACCGGCCCCGAAATGCGCCACCCCTTCATGCGTCACGCCTACGACGTCGAGGATGTGTGCGGCCTGGTCCGGGCCAATCATCAAGAACGGGTGGTCTTTGCCGATGGGGATGCAGAAATCCGACCCGGCATCACGGTGCACTGGGTGGGCGGCCACACCCAAGGGTTGCAAATCGTGCGGGTGCACACCCGCAATGGCTGGATGGTGCTGGCCTCCGATGCGGCCCACTACCTGGAAAACCTGCACCGGCGAGCCCCCTTCCCCATCGTCTACCACGTGGGCGACATGATGCGCGGCTTCGACCGGGTGCTGTCACTGGCCGAAACCCCAGAGCACATCATCCCAGGGCATGACCCGATCACCAGCAGCAGCTTCAAGCGCGTGGGCCCCGAAGGCCTGGACCTCTTCGATTTGACCGTGCGAATCTGAGCCCGGTTGGCGCGCTCAGATCAGCAAGAGAAAGCCATTGAGGGTGGCCAGCGCACCGGCCAAACCCAAAGCGCCAGAGGCCCAGAAAAACAAGCGTCGATCGGTGATGAGCGTGATGGACATCAACACGATGGCGATTTGCAGCAAGGCTTCGGCCGCATCGAACCAAGGGTCGCGCTCCAAAGCCACATCACGTGCTTGCTCGTGGGCTCGGGCTTTGGCCATGAGCTCTTTATTACCTTCTCCGGTTTCCGGCTCCGATTCATAGCGGGCCACGGTGGCTCGATGCGCGCGCAACTTGTCTTCCAGCGCTTGGCGAACGGGGGCGCTCAACTGGGGCGACTTCAGTTGCAAATCGAGGTCATCGGCCGCCAATTTGTAGGCGGTTTGCCGTATGTTTTTGGCTTGGTAGAAGTTGAACGCGTTGGCCGCGAGGATGTTCTCCATCGTGGCCTCTTTGGCGGCGTTGCTGCCGCCCAAACTGGCCACGGCCAAGACCAAGGCCAACACCGCCACCAAGAGTGCGCATTGCGTTTTGAACGGGTCGCTTGGGGCGTCGTCGTTCATCAAATCGGGCGTATCCATGTCGTCACCAACTGCTCAAAGTGAAACCGAAACGGCATCATAAGAGCGTGGGGCAAGGACTGGACCTGCCGCTCATGCGGCTTTACGCTTCCTTAACGTCTGCATGACGAGCAAACCGCCGATCACGGCCGCACCAAACAAGTCGGAATACAAACCCGGCTCGATGAGGGCCAGGGCAGCCACGAACAGCACCACGCGTTCGGCCATGCCCACCAAACCGAAAAACCACCCCGACAAGCTGCTGGCCAACAGCACCACGCCCACCATGGCCGTGCACAGCGAGAAGAGGGCCGACAACCAGCCCATGAGGCCACCATCGACGATGAGCAGCAGCTGGGGCTCGTACACAAACATGAAGGGCACGATGTAAGCGGGTGCCGCCACCCGCATGGCGGTGAAACCCGCTTGCCAGATGTTGGCTTTGGCCAAACCGGCCGCCGCAAACACCGCCAGCGCCACCGGTGGCGTGATGGCCGACAAGATCGCGAAATAAAACGCGAACATGTGCGCCGAAGGCACGGCCACGCCCATCTTCACCAAGGCCGGAATCAGCAGCGCCGCCATCACGATGTAAGCCGGCGTGGTGGGCATGCCCATGCCCAAAATGATGCCGGCGATGGCTGTGAGCACCAAAGTCAGGAACAACGCGTTTTGTGAAATGTTGATCACCACCTGGGTGAAGATGATGCCCAGACCACCAATGGTCACGCAACCAATCACGATGCCAGCACAAGCACAAGCGAGCGCCACCGACAAGGCATTGCGGGCGCCCTCTTCGAGGGCTTCACCCACCAAGCCCCAGTGAATGTCCGCGCGTGTCGATGCCTTGAGCAAGGCCACTGGCAAACACACCAAGCTGGCGGCCAAGGCACACAACGGCGCGGAAAAACCCAAGAAGAGGCCAAAGAGCACCACCAAGATGGGTATGAACAAATGGCCCCGCTGGCCCAAAACCTCGGCCATGCGCGGGATCATGTCGGGATCAACACCCGCGAGGCCATAGCGCTTGGCTTCGAAGTGAACGGAGCAAAACACAGACATGTAATACAGCATGGCCGGAACCAAGGCCCAAGCGGCCACTTGCAGGTAAGGCACCGCCAGGAATTCGGCCATCACAAAGGCGGCCGCCCCCATGACCGGCGGCATGAGTTGACCACCCGTTGACGCCACCGACTCCACAGCGGCAGCAAAAGGGGGACGAAAACCCGAGCGCTTCATGAGCGGGATGGTGATGGGGCCATCGACCATCACATTGGCCACAGCCGAACCCGACACCGTCCCAAACAAAGAAGAGCTGACCACGGCCACTTTGCCGGGCCCACCAGCGCTGCGCCCGGTGAGCGCCACAGCGAAGTCCATGAACAAACGGCCCGTGCCGCTTTTTTCCATGAACGAGCCAAAGATCACAAACAGCATCACATACGAGGCCGACACCCCGAGGGTGGAGCCAAAAATGCCTTCGGTGGAGTAGTAGAGCTGCTCCAGCAGGACCTGTGGTTTGACCTCGGTGATGGATGACACGAGCACGATGAACACCAACGCCGTGAGCGGCAAGGCCCAGCCGATGACTCGCCGTGTGGCTTCCATGACCAGGATCACGCAGGAGACGCCAAAGAATTTGTCCCAGGCATTGAGGTCATCGATGTAGATGATGCGGTTGGTGTAGACGTCGTAGGTGAGAAAAATATAGGCCACGCTGCCCACCGCCAAGGCCAACATGAGCCCATCGACGGCACGCCACGCCAAGCCGCCCTCGCGTCGCGACGGGTAGAACAAAAACACCAAGGCAAACCCAAACATGAGGTGGATGCCTCGAAAAATCATTTCCTCGGGCTGCCCGAACCCCGCCACATACATGTGATACAGCGACATGGCAATGGCCAGCCAGCGTGTGATGTGCATCAGCCAAGGGGATTGGGGTTCGGCAATGGCAGCTACATCGTCTTTGACGGCGTCGTTCATGGAAACACTCTAGAAACAATAGAAGAGAAAACGAAAACGGGGCCTGGTGGAAGTCAACAGGCCCCGGTCAGGGTCATGAGGTGATCAATCCCCTGAGATCACAAGGCACCAATTTCCTTGTAGTACTTGAGGGCACCTTTGTGGTAGGGCAAGCCCAGGTCGGTGGCCAAGTCTTTGGGTTGCACCGGCGCAATGGCTTTCACGATGGATGCCAAGTCTTTCAGGTTGGTGGCCAAGGTCTTGGTCATGGTGTAGACCATGTCCTCTGGCAAGTCACACGACACGATCACGTGCGTGGCGTAACCCACGACTTGAACGTCTTTGTCTTGCTTGGGGTAGGTGCCCGCCTTGATGGTGAGCTTGGTGTAGCCCGCATTTTTCTGCTTGAGCTTTTGGTAGGTGGCGTCGTCCATGGGCACCAAATCGATGTCACGGGCGCTGGCCAAATCCATCACGGCAGAAGCCGGTGCTGTGGTCCCCAAGGTGAACACGTCGGCGTGACCGTCTTTCATCATGGCCACACCGCCGGTGTAGCCCGCCAGGAAGTTGACCTTTTTCATGTCTTTGTAAGACATGCCGTTGGCTTCCAGCACTTGGGAATTGAGCAGCTCGGAGGTGTTGCCTTTGGGCTGGGTCACCATGACTTTGCCCTTGAGGTCCTGGAGCGACTTCATGTTGGCCGACTTCAGGGCCACCACTTGGAAATACTGGGGGTAAATGGCCGCCATCTCGCAGACCTTGGTGGTCTTCTTGGGATAAGGGGGGTTGCCCAACACACCATCGAAGCTGGTGCTGGAGTTACCAAAACCAATTTGAGCCTTGCCCTCGTCGACCCCGCGCACGTTGGCAATGCCAGCACCCGGGGTGGTGGTGATGTTCAAGCCGGGAATGGCTTTTTCCCACATGTTTTTGATGGCGCCACCCAGGGGCACCCAGGAGCCGCCTTGGGGGCCAGTCATGAAGGTGAGGGACTGCGCGCTGGCCGCCGAGGCCACGCCCAGGGCCAGAATGCCCACAGAATGCTTGAGGTTGGCTTTTGCAAAGCGAATCATTTTGACTCCTAGATTGATCAACAGAAACAAGCCATTCCAACATGCATGACGAGAATCCCCATTGGTAAAAACACCCAATTTGTCACCTGTGGCACTGCCCAGGGCAAAGGGTAAACACATGGGCCCAAGGCCATTCATTGCCAGTAGGATTCCCGCCTTCGAATACCCTCGATAGGAGACTCCAGATGTTGAAATTCAAACGCAATGGCCTGTGCGCCCTACTGGCTGGCCTGGCCTTCGCTTCCGTGGCACAAGCCGATGTGGTGCTCAAGGTTTCTCACCAATTCCCGGGTGGCAAAGGCGACGTGCGCGATGAAATGGTTCAAATGATGGCGCGTGAAGTCAAAGCGGCCAATGTGGGCCTGGAACTCAAGATCTTCCCGGGCTCTAGCTTGGTCAAACCCAAAGAGCAATGGAAAGCCATGCTCACCGGCCAGATCGACATGACCTCGCTGCCCCTCGATTACGCCTCCGGGGCGCACCCCGAATTTGGCGCCACCCTCATGCCCGGCTTGGTGCGCAACCACGAGCATGCCCAACGCATCAACAACTCGCCCTTCATGAAGGACATCAAGGGCATCATCAACAAGGGCGGTGTGACCGTGCTCGCCGATGCCTGGCTGGCGGGTGCCTTTGGCTCCAAAGATCAATGCATTCTGGAGCCCAAAGATGCCAAGG
>Ga0172373_10000902_pt1 | contig 48728 bp, 42 predicted proteins | sample Lak10m_2_FD_114546 | JGI IMG/M metagenome (GOLD analysis project Ga0172373, IMG submission 114546) | Freshwater microbial communities from Kabuno Bay, South-Kivu, Congo - kab_092012_10m | ecosystem: Environmental > Aquatic > Freshwater > Lake | place: Democratic Republic of the Congo... | reverse complement strand
TGTCCAAAAAAGTAGCTACTTTTATTCATGTAATTTAGTTCGGGAAAACCAAATTACACTTAAAGCGGGATTTCCACAAAGGATTTCCCGCTTTTCAAAAAGTTTTATCGGACACTAGTGATAAAAAACACTCGTAATTAAAATTCGAAAAATGTTCTTGGATGGAGACAAATCGATATGTGAATATATTTGGTTACTCGAAGATTTAATTCAGTCAACAGTGTTACTACATACCATGTAGTATACTGATAGCTACTTTGTTTCATCCTGATATGATTTCACAAATAGGCATATAACAAAAACGGCAACCATTGGGCTGCCGTTTCTTATTTGTATGTTTAATTAAAACTGCATTTCAGGTACCACATCAGGTACCACCAAATCTCCAGCTGTTTTTGAAACAATCTCTTCAACACTAACTCCTGGTGCACGCTCAATTAAATGGAATTTGCCATCCTTGATTTCCATTACCGCAAGCTCTGTTACCACCTTCTTGACACAACCAACGCCCGTCAGTGGTAATTCACATTCCTTCAGAATTTTTGACTCACCTGCCTTATTGGTATGCATCATGGCAACAATGATGTTCTCAGCAGAAGCAACCAGATCCATTGCACCTCCCATTCCTTTAACCATTTTACCCGGAATCTTCCAGTTTGCAATATCTCCGTTTTGAGATACTTCCATTGCACCCAAGACAGTCAATTGTACGTGTTGACCTCTAATCATCGCAAAAGATGTAGCAGAATCAAAAAACACCGCTCCCTGACGTACCGTAATGGTTTGCTTACCCGCATTGATTAAATCTGCATCTTCTTCCCCTTCAAATGGAAATGGACCCATACCCAGTACACCATTCTCGGATTGAAATTCTACTTCAATACCCTCTGGAATGTAGTTGGCAACCAATGTCGGGATACCAATACCTAAATTCACATACCAACCATCGCGCAATTCCTGCGCGATACGTTTTGCAATTCCTGTTTTATCTAAAGCCATCTGTTTTCTTCTTTTTGCTTATTTCTGTCTAACTGTGCGTTGTTCGATACGTTTTTCAAATTTCTCACCCTTGAAAATACGTTGAACAAAAATCCCTGGTGTATGGATGAAATTTGGATCTAACGTTCCTGCTGGAACCAATTCTTCTACCTCAGCAATCGTTATCTTGCCTGCCATAGCCATCATTGGATTGAAGTTGCGTGCCGTAGCTTTGAACACTAAATTGCCCTCCGTATCACCCTTCCACGCTTTAACAATAGCAAAATCAGCCGTTAAGGCAGATTCCAAGATGTGCGGTTTACCGTTGAAAATACGCACTTCTTTACCCTCTGCTACCTCCGTACCGTATCCAGCTGGTGTAAAAAACGCAGGGATACCAGCACCTCCGGCTCTGCAACGTTCTGCCAAACTTCCTTGAGGAATCAAATCCACTTCTAACTCTCCTGAAAGCATTTGGCGCTCAAATTCAGCATTTTCGCCAACATAAGAACTGATCATCTTCTTGATTTGTCGGTTCTGTAACAACAAACCTAAACCGAAATCATCCACACCGGCATTGTTTGAGATACACGTCAGGTCTTTAACTCCAAGTTTAACCAATTGTGCAATTGAATTTTCCGGTATTCCGCAGAGTCCAAAACCACCCAGCATGAGTGTCATACCACTTTCAATACCCTGACAGGCTTCTTCTACGTTTTTTACTACTTTATTCATATGTAAATATTAGTCTTTTCTGGTTAAAATGATTTGTGCTTTCAAACTTACCCACACGTTATGTTGAGCTAATCCTTGAATCATAAACCCAATGTCTCTTCTGAAACCGTTTCTGCCTCCGGTGTACTAGTAGTTGCTGTACTATCCGCTGCCGGTTCTTGAGGAATCTCTGCAATACACGTATATCGGCTACCATCGTAATTCGAAGGCTCATCAAAGTCTCGCGTGGATAAAGCAATAACAGGGTCTTTATATACTTTCTGCATGTAATACCCATAGATCGGTAAAGCCATTCTAGCACCTTGTCCCCAATCCATTGATCTGAAACGAACAGAACGATCTTCGGCACCTACCCATACGCCAGTCACCAATTCAGGTGTTAAACCGACAAACCAACCATCAGAGTTGTTTTGCGTTGTTCCTGTTTTACCCGCTGTAGGAGCTGTTACATTACCCCAAGATCTACCCCCTCGCAAACTACCTGCTGTACCGCGTGTAATAACCTGCTTCATCATCTTTAATGTTTCGTACGCTACACGTGCACTCAACACTTCTTTTGAAAATGGCTTGGCATTGTAAATGACGTTCCCATTTCTATCTTCTATGCGCATGATTGTTGTCGGGCGATTCCATATTCCGTTCGTAGCAAAAATTGTTTGTGCCGACACCATTTCGAACAAGGATAAATCCATGATACCTAAACACATAGCAGGAACCTCATCACGTGGCAACAGGTTAATATCCATCTTCTTCAATAACTTCGAAACAGTTTTTGGTCCAGCATATCCTCCCATCTTAGACATAACGGCTACCGTAATGTTGTTCATAGATTGTGCTAAACCGGTTGTAGCTGTTACGGTCCCAGCACCAGAACCTCCTGAGTTAGAGGGGCACCATCTTCCGTCAATATTGCCGTCCGGATCCTGCAAGTCAACACAATAAGATGTGTTCGCAAAAGACATACACGGATCAACAACACCCATTTCCATGGCAGTTGCATAAACAAATGGTTTGATTGTAGAGCCAACTTGTCTTCTACCCAATTTAACGTGGTCATAAGCAAAGTGCTTAAAATCTGCACCACCAACCCATGCTTTAACAAAACCCGTTTGTGGTTCAATGGAAACTAAACCAGCATGTAAAAAGGACTTGTAATAACGAATCGAGTCATCTGGTGATATAGTCGTATCTTTTTCACCATTCCAGGTAAAAACGCGCATGTGTGTTGGCGTTCTGAAGTTTTGTACAATATCTGCATCGCTCATACCGCTACTTTTCAAAACAGCGTAACGCGGTGAGTTTAAACGAGCATTGCGCATAATAGAGGCTACCTCATCATCGGTAATTTGATTAGTAAACGGGAAATTTTTTAAACCCCGATTATTTCGGTCAAATGCTCCTTGCAGGTCCTCTTTTAAATGGCGTTCCAGCGCTTCCTCTGCATGTTGTTGCATGTTGACATTAATAGTCGTGTAAATCTTTAACCCATCACTGTAAATGTCATATGGAGTTCCATCCGGACGCTTGTACTTCCAATCACCATCGGCTGTTTTTTCAAGTAACAAGGAACTCACTTCTTTTCTGAGTGCCTCTCGATAGTATGGCGCCATACCCTCTTTGTGATCGACCTGCTGATAGTTCACAACAATAGGTTGTGTCTTAAGGGCATCAAATTCTTCTTGCGTTAATTTGTGACGCAAGGCCTCGTTGTTTTCTTTACTGTTCTTTAACCATTGAAATAAAACCTGATTACGACGAGAAACTGCATTGGTAGAATCCTTCATGCGTTCTGCCAAAATTTCTTCTCGAGATACTTCAGCAGCTGTGATCTCTTTATCAGCGGCAATCTCAGCACGGTAATTCTTGATTTTATAAGAATACGGATTATAAAGTGACGGATTCTTACACATTCCAACGAGCATGGCAGCTTCCAATTTGTTGAGTTGCTTTGGTTTTTTATTGAAATAAACCTTCGCCGCATTTTCTATACCAACAGCATTATACAAGAAATCAAATTGATTCAAATACATCGTGATGATCTCTTCCTTAGTGTATCGTTTTTCTAAACGTGTAGCAATAATGTTTTCACGTGCTTTTTCGTTAATTCTTCGAAATATTCGACCAATTTTACCTCCAGAAAATCCTTCTATTTTTTCGCCATTTGCTCGCGCTAATTCTTCGCGTTCACGTTGTTGTAAGGTAAAAAGTAATTTGGCCAACTGCTGCGAAATGGTTGACGCACCTCCTGCTCCACCTGCACTAAAAACAGCACGCCCAATGGCTTTGAAGTCAACCCCCGCATGCTCATGAAAACGTTCGTCCTCCGTTGAAATCAACGCATCAGTAACATAAGGTGAAATTTCTCGGTACTCTACACTGGTACGGTTTACTTTCCAAAAGCGACCCAGTTCTGATTCACCATCATCGGCAATTATAGTAGAGGCTAATAGCTCGGGTGGGTTATCCAGCATCGCAACTGGAGGAAGGTCGTCCTCCGATTGGAACAACAATAAAGCGCAAACAAGTAAAAAAGGGAATAGACCAAGTATCCAGAAGATGTAGGTATACTTTTTCTTTTGTTCATCAGTTAAGTTGTTTTCCATAGCAAACTACTTTAGTAGGGTATAAATGTAACAAATTTTTATGCTTCAGGTTAGAGGACATCCCTGCGTTGACTATCCAATTTGAGTAAGATAAACATCATCACAGAAAAGGACATCATCGAAGAACCTCCGTAGCTAAAAAATGGGAGTGGAATACCAATTACTGGGGCAAAGCCAATGTTCATCCCTATATTTATGGCAAAGTGATAAAATAAAATCATTGCTACAGCATAGGCATACACCCGATTAAACGTTGAGCGTTGTCGTTCAGCAATCATGATGATACGCAGCAGCATGAATAAGTAAAGTGAAACCAAAACCAAGACACCAACAAATCCCCACTCTTCGGCATAAGGACAGAAAATAAAGTCTGTTTCACTCTCTGGTACGTGATTACTTTCTACACTCGAGACAGATGCCTTGTTATATCCTTTACCCAAGAAGCCGCCAGAACCTACTGCTGCCATGGCCCTGTTTCTATTATAATCCTCACCGTCCGGATCTTCTTTCAGGCCAAGAAATAACTCAATTCGATCTTTTTGGTGTTCCGCCAAGCCTTGAAACCCATAGTTCACCACGCTGGTTAATCCAATAGCCAACATAACGCCCAACAACACCACTAAACTAGCCCGTCTTTTTTCACGTTTTGACGAAACAAACCGCAAAATACCGAGTGCAATTAACGCAAAAATGACTATTGATACCACAACACTGCCATAACCCGGAAGCTTCAGGTCGCCTAACCAACTAATTGTCAAGGTTTCATTAGACATCAATAAGGTTACTAGACAAAGAAAAACGACTACAAATAAGATTGGAATAAAGTGGCTACCTACCCACGTTTGTTTAAAACGAACTCCTGGTATGTTATTTACCACTTTTAGGATGAGCGGATCGTATGTAATCCCCTCCCGATACATGACAAATAAAAAAGATGTAAAAACGACAAATGTACCGGCATCGGGTTGCAATAAAATCAACCCCATTGGAATCAAAATAATCGCATTGGCATACAAAACTGTGTTTACATTTTGTTGCTTGACATTTACTTGACTGATGTACGTAGCTAACAATAAAGCTGTACCAATTTTTGCAAACTCGGCAGGCTGAATACCCATTGAGCCAATACCTAACCAGGCGCGTGCGCCATTTACAGCAGGCATAAATAACACGATGACCAATAAAATAAGGGTAAACCCATAAATTGGCACACTGAATTTTCGATAGATGTCTGAGTCAATTAAAAAGACCATTAAACCCAGAAACAAAGAAATGGACAACCACATGATTTGCTTACCATACTTCTGAGAGAAGTCAAATAAGTTAGGATGATCCTCATTGTAAGCAACCGAATACACCGTTGTTAAACCAAAAATCAACAGCAGGATGTAGGTGCCAAAGAGTACCCAATCAAAATGTGCTACAAGTGATTCACCTTTTCTCATTTTCGGTAACTGAATGTTGCATTCAAAATTGTTTTTTCACGCTCTTTTTCTGTGACAAATCGTTTGATGTATTTTTCAATCATCAGCGATGCAGTTGGCGCAGCCCAAAGACCTCCACCTCCTGGTGCATTTTCCAAGAATACAGAAATAGCAATTTTGGGATTGTCTTTTGGAGCAAAAGCCATGAAAGTAGAGTGATCGCCTCCATGTGGATTTTGAACGGTTCCTGTTTTACCACAAATTTCGATCCCCTGTATCACAGCGCGGTGACCTGTACCACCCGCTTCATATAATACACGACGCATACCTTCCACAACCACCTCAAAATGCTCTCGCTTGATTCCGGTATAATTTTTCTTTTTGAACCGGGGTAGTGGCCCTCCTTTCGCAATAGAACGCACAAAATGGGGAGTAATATACCAACCACGATTGGCAATTGTAGCTGCAACATTGGCCATTTGAAGTGGTGTTAATAGTACTTCTCCTTGTCCAATAGAAATGGAACGGATGGTAGAAAAGGCCCACCTGTGATGCCCATACCATTTATCGTAATAGGCAGCATTTGGAATTAACCCGGCCCGTAACCCAGTAATATCCGTTTCCAACTTATGACCTAACCCAAACTTATGCATGTAATAGGCCCACTTGTTTAATCCTTTTTCTGCATCGGCAAAAATTGATTTTTCTTTTCCCTGCTGAATAATTTTTCGGGTAACGGCATAGAAATAGGGATTGCACGAATATTTGATGCCATCCTGTAAACATCCTGCACTGGAATGGTTGTGACAACCCACCACGCCTTTGTTACATGGTGCTCCGAAACCTGGTGTTATCACCCCTTCCTGAAGAGCAATCAATGAATTAATCAACTTAAAGGTTGATCCCGGTGGATATTCTGCCGATAATGGACGGGGATACAAGGGTTTACTATCATCTAAAAGTAAACGACCATAATTTTCTCTGATATTACGTTTACCAATCAGCAAGTTTGGATCATATGATGGTGCAGAAACCAAGGCCAGAATTTCTCCCGTTTTGGGTTCAATAGCAACAATACATCCGCGTTTATTGGCCAATAATTTTTCCCCGTAAGCCTGCAGGTCAATATCAATCCCCAGTTTCAAAAAAGCACCCTGCCTCGCATTGGTATCGTATTTGCCATCTGCATACGATTCAATTGCATTGTTTAATGCAGACGTTACCACATAACGAATACCTTTTATACCCCGTAATTCTTCCTCATAATAGCGTTCTAACCCCGACCGCCCAATATTATCTCCCGCCCGATAAAATCGATCTTCCTCAATTTCTTCGCGTGTAACCTCCGAAAGGTAGCCAACAATATTGGCGCCATTGGCAAAGGGATAACTTCGCATACTGGTAACTTCCTCATAAAATCCCGGGAAATTATCTAAACGTGGAGCGATATAGGCAATCTCTTCTAAGGTTAAATCTTTCAAAAATGGGTAAGGACGAATTTTTTGATAGTTTGAGGTTCGTTTCCCGGTGTGTTTGTTGTAATATAAACCCTCACCTTCCACAATTTCTTTGAATCGTTTCCGAACATCATCAACCGACCAACCTATCATCTGTGCAAAAGCAACGGTATCAAAATGTTTCATTTCAGCCTCAATCATCATGAGGTTGTAATACGTTCTGTTGGATACCATTTTTCTACCAAAACGATCATAAATTACTCCCCTAGGAGGTGTAATTTCTTTTCGTTTTTCTGCAATTTCTTGCGCACGCAATGTCCATGAATCATCAATTACCTGCATATAGAATAACCGAATGCTATAAATGATCCCTACCAAAATGATAAAGGTAATGATCACATATTTTCGTGCATCAAAATTCACCGTTCCTTCGGTTTAGCAATAAATAGTGCTTGAAGCAGTAAGCTAAGTAAATAGGATAAGGGTACGCTCAAAATGGTTTTTTGTAAAACGTACAAGAGTTGATCGATTCTAAAAACCTCCATCAAGAAAAACCATACGTGATGAATAACCAACATCATAACAAATACAGAGAAAAACCAACGTCTACCCATTTCATACACGTTGCCTTCTTTCAACGGATCATACCCGTCACGTGGAGCAAATATGCTCAACAACTGTGGTCTTAGAAACGCCAATAACACCAACGAAGAAGCATGGAGTCCATAGGTGTTAGAAATGGAATCTATCAATATTCCCATCAAGAAAGCAATGAGCATCAAGGAAATCGTAGATAATTCGAATGGGAGTAAGATGAGGTATAACGGATACACCATGATTTGTACCCCTAAACCTATCTCCACTTGATTTAATATCATCGTTTGTATGATGACTAATACGAAAAATCGAATACTATGTTTTACAATGTTATTCATCCTTTTTGTCTTCAGGAATTGTTAATTCCAATGCTTTTTGTTCCTCGAGCAATAAGTTTTTAATGACATAGACGCGCTGTAAACTCCGGTAATCTTCAGAAAACTTAATCACTATATTCCACAGTGGTTTTCCCTCAACATGTTCTAACGCATAAACTCTACCCACCAGTAATCCACGTGGAAAAAGTCCTGAACCACCTCGTGTAACCACTTTTGACCCTTTCTTGATTTTAAAATCATTAGAAACCCCTGAAACAATGCCGAAGCGGGCATCTCGCGCATCCCATTTCAATAAACCAAAAACACCTTTAGGTTCTATGATCACATCGACATTGATGTTTTCCGTTAAGACGGATTTTACAACAGCAAAATGTTTACTCGCATTGTGAATGATCCCAACAATACCTTTATCGGAAAACACACCCATGCCCCGTTTAATGCCTTGAGCCGTTCCGATATCCAACGTGAAATAATTGTTGAAACGCGTTGTGGTTGAATTGATCACCGTTGCCGGCGTATAAGTGTATTGTTGTTCAAATAGGGTGTCATCGATTGTGACCAATCCATTTTGCAAGCGATGAAAACTTGCCGGTTGCTTTGAACGTAATTTGATGTTTTCTGCTTGAAGTGCCCAATTGTTTTTGCTGAGGTTGAAGTGCTTAGTAACATCATTTTGAACGTGTAATATCTTACCAGAAACAACGGATGCTGTAGTGAGGTATTGCGTTCTTGGGAAATACAGAAATGAAAAATAGGTAGAAAGCGCAAATATTTGCAGCAATGCAAAAATCAAGAAAACACGAAAACGCCTAAAAAAGGCTATCAGGTTGCGCATGGGCAAAGATAAAAAATCCCGATATAAAATCGGGATTTTCTAAGTTAATCTCTAATCAAGAACTGATACTTGTCAATATTCTTGAGTGCAATGCTTGTACCTCTGGCCACGGCTCTCAGTGGATCTTCGGCAATGTGCACTGGTAATTTTGTTTTAGCAGATATACGCTTGTCCAGTCCGCGAAGCATGGAACCACCGCCTGCTAAGTATATACCTGTTTTATAAATGTCTGCTGATAATTCAGGCGGCGTCATCTCTAAGGCGCTCAAAATTGCTTCTTCGATCTTAGAAATAGTCTTGTCTAAAGCATGTGCTACTTCTGAATAAGTAATTACAATTTCTTTAGGAATACCTGTCATTAAATCTCGCCCACGAACGGCGAAGTCCTCTGGTGGAGTATCTAATTCTGGTAGCGCTGCACCAACCTCTATTTTAATTTGTTCTGCAGTACGTTCACCAACAAGAATGTTGTGTTGACGTCGCATGTATTCTTCAATGTCATTAGTGAAATCATCACCTGCAATACGAATAGATTTATCACATACAATTCCACCCAAGGCAATAACGGCAATCTCTGATGTACCACCACCAATGTCAATGATCATGTTACCCATCGGCTCTTCCACATCAATACCGATACCAATAGCTGCTGCCATCGGTTCATGAATCAAATAAACCTCCTTGGCTCCTGCGTGTTCAGCTGAGTCGCGTACAGCTCGCTTTTCAACCTCAGTAATCCCAGACGGAATACAAATTACCATACGTAACGTTGGGTTAAACAAACTTCTTCCTGGATTAATCATTTTGATCATCCCACGAATCATTTGTTCGGCACTTTGGAAGTCTGCAATTACCCCGTCTTTCAACGGTCGAACCGTTTCAATCAGTTTGTGCGTTTTTCCGTGCATTTGCTGTGCTTTCTTACCGATAGCAACAACTTTACCACTTTGAATGTCCTTGGCAACAATTGAAGGCTCATCAACAACAACTTTATCATTTAAGATAATCAACGTGTTGGCTGTGCCCAGATCGATTGCAATTTCTTGTGTTAAAAAACTAAATAATCCCATCGTGCGGTTCTTTAAACGTAACCAATTGGTTGCTGTCTTCCTTTTTCGTAAAAGTTCAAAAAAAGTTACGTCTTTTGGCTAAATTATTTTTTAGTGTTTAAAATGACGAACTCCCGTAAAGACCATCGTGATGGTGTTTTCATCACAATATGCAATGGAAAGGTCATCTTTAATTGATCCACCTGGCTGTATAACGGCTTTAATCCCAGCATGATGTGCAATTTCTACGCAATCAGGAAAAGGGAAAAAAGCATCAGATGCCATGGCTGCCCCATTCAAATCAAATCCAAAGGCCTGAGCCTTGTGAATCGCTTGCTTTAGCGCATCAACACGTGATGTTTGACCTGTACCACAAGCTAGCAATTGATCTCCCTTAGCTAATACAATGGTATTTGATTTGACATGTTTAACGATGCGATTAGCAAACAACATATCTTTCACTTCTTGTGCTGTTGGCGCTAAAACTGTTTTGGTCTCAAGTTGTTCGGCCGTTTCTGTGTGAGCATCTTTGTCTTGTGCCAGATACCCATTCAGTACACTTCTGTATTGGATTGTCGGTAAGGCAATCTCTTTTTGAATCAAGATAATTCTGTTTTTCTTCGATTTTAGTACCTCCAATGCCTGAGGGTCATAACCTGGTGCAATGATAACTTCACAGAACAACTCGTTGACAAGTACAGCCGTTTCTTCATCTACCGCTTTATTTGCAATCAAAATCCCTCCAAAAGCACTTACGGGATCTCCTGCTAAAGCATCTTCATAGGCTTGTTTAAGTGTTGGACGAACAGCCAAACCACAAGGGTTGTTGTGTTTAAGAATAGCGAAAGCTGGATCACCTCCTTTAAACTCCGCCATCAAGTTTACTGCAGCATCTACATCAAGTAAATTATTGTATGACAATTCTTTGCCATGTACTTTTTCGAATAGATCATTCAAATTTCCAAAAAACACACCTCGTTGGTGCGGATTTTCTCCATAACGCAATGATTCAGCATGTTGCATGCTCACCTTCATGACCTCCAACTCTTCTGAATTGAAGTAATTAAAGATTTGTGAATCATAATGAGATGAAACATTGAATGCATCACGCGAAAATAGTTTACGTTGGTCCAATGTAGTCGATCCGGATTGCGTTTGAATCAATTCCAAAAACGGTGCATATTGCTTTTGAGAAGGAATAATCACTACATCATTGTAATTTTTTGCAGCAGCACGAATCAATGAAATTCCGCCAATATCTATTTTTTCAATGATTGCATCATGTGAGGCACCTGAAGCTACTGTTTGCTCGAAAGGGTATAAATCAACAATTACTAAGTCAATTTCTGGTATTTCATATTCAGCCAATTGGGCTTGATCTTCAGAGAGTCCACGTCGATTCAAAATACCACCAAAAACCTTGGGATGCAAGGTTTTTACTCGCCCACCTAAAATTGATGGATATGAGGTTAAATCCTCCACACGCTCAACATGAATTCCCATTTCTTCGATAAAACTTTGCGTTCCACCTGTAGAGTAAATGGTAACTCCATGTTTATTCAGTTCTTGAACAATTGGTGCAAGACCTGTTTTATCAAAGACAGAAATCAGTGCAGAATTGATTTTTTTAAGTTGGCTCATGCTGTGAATTTTGAAAGTGTAAAAGTAGGTTTATTTTCGATAATCTTGGGTGTTTGCATGGACAAAATGCGGGTGTTCGAATAAATAAATCATGCATTTCTCCTAGTGGTTGTCTTCGGTATAATTTCAAAATAACTCCTTTGAAGTTCATTCCTGTTTTGCTACTTTTAACCACATAAAATTGTTTAGCTGATTATGATTCAAGTAGCTTTGGTTGAGGATGAACCGAGTATAGCAGACATGATTCGATTTAATTTAGAATTAGATGGATATGCTGTAGAGACGTATACAACGGGAAAATCGGTGCTGGAGAACTTGGAATCAATCGCACATTGCGACCTCGTAATTTTGGATGTGATGTTACCCGATAAGAGTGGCATTGAACTCTGTCAACTAATACGCACCAAATCAGCTGTCCCTGTTATTTTTGTTTCGGCTAAAGGAACCACAGAAGATCGAATTAACGGTCTTAAAGCAGGCGCAAATGACTACCTGCCCAAACCCTTTGATTTAGAAGAATTACTCTTGCGTATCAATGCATTAACACAATTTACCGCCAAAAATCCAGTGTCCCGTTTCGAAATAGGTCACTACATCATTGACTTCGAAACATTTGAAGTAACGGATCAACGGGATGCAACTAACATTGAATTGACAAAGAAAGAAATTGAATTACTCAAGCTGTTTCAAGAAAAAGATGGTCTTGTAATCAGCAGGGATGAAATACTTGATCGCGTTTGGGGGACGGATCATTATCCTACGACAAGAACCATTGATAACTACATCCTTAGTTTTCGAAAACTATTTGAAAACGACCCGAAAAATCCGCGTTATTTTCACTCTGTACGGGGGGTTGGGTACAAATTTACAAGTCAGGAATAATCGTTATTTTTGACCTATGGACAAACACGTTGATGTTGAACTGAGCAAACAATTGCGCTATGATAAGGCCTATTTACGAATGGCACAATCATGGGCCTCTCTTTCGCATTGTAACCGCAAACAAGTTGGAGCAATTATCGTCAAGGATAAAATGATCATCTCTGATGGATACAACGGTACACCTGCAGGCTTTGATAATTGTTGTGAAAATGACCTAGGCGAAACTCATTGGTATGTGCTGCATGCTGAAGCAAATGCCATATTAAAGGTTGCCAAATCAACGAATAACTGTAAAGATGCAACACTCTACTTGACCTTATCTCCTTGCAAAGATTGCAGTAAACTTATTTTGCAGGCCGGCATTAAACGTGTGGTATTTATTCATGCCTACAAAGACACAGCAGGTATCGACTTTTTAAAAGAATCCGGTATAGAAGTAGCACAAATTGAAGAAATTTCTAATGACTGAATCCAAAAGACCCAATTACATTCTTCCGTTAATTATTGCAGTTACCCTTACCGTAGGGCTATTGATCGGTCATGCATTAACACCACAATTTAGTGGAACGAATCAAACCAACTCCGGTTATAACAAACTTTCCAAACTACAAGATATCATCACGATATTAAACAACCGGTATGTAGATACGATAAATGGACAAGCACTTTTCGAACAGAGTATCTCCGAAATGTTGCACAAACTTGACCCCCATTCAAATTATATCCCAGCAAAGGATTTAGCTCGTGTTAACGAATCAATTGAAGGTCATTTTGGAGGTGTTGGTATTCGGTTTTTTATCATTCGGGATACGGTTTGCGTAACCAATGTAATTCCGGGATCACCTTCTGCACAAGCAGGTGTAAAAAGTGGAGACAAAATTTTAATGGCCAATGGGAATGTACTTACGGGAAAAAAAGTGACCAATGAAAAAGTTATGTCCTTATTAAAAGGAAAGCCCGCCACTTTGGTCAACCTCAAATTGTTGCGCAAAAAAACAATACTTACTAAACGCATTGTACGTGGAATCATTGAAATACAATCTGTTGAATGTGCTTACATGATTAAACCAGGAATCGGATATATTCGCATTGCTGAATTCTCCATGACAACCAGTCAAGAGTTTACCAAAGCAAGTCGCACGCTACTTCAACAAGGCATGAAAAAAGTTATCATTGACCTGCGTGATAATGGTGGTGGCGTGTTAACTGGAGCAACTGAAATTGCTGATCAATTTTTAAAAGCTGGGCAACTTATGTTGACAACCAAAGGAACCCATACGGGAAAACAAGAATATTTTTCAACTGCAGGTGGCCTGCTCGAAAACACTCCTGTTTCCATATTAATTAACACAAATAGCGCATCGGCAAGTGAAATATTAGCAGGTGCCATTCAAGATAATGATCGCGGTACAATAATCGGTCGACGTTCTTTTGGTAAAGGTTTGGTTCAAGAAGATATACGTTTACAAGATGGTAGTGATTTACGCGTAACCATCGCACGCTATTACACGCCTTCTGGAAGGTGTATACAGAAACCTTACACGTCGGATTATGATGCGTACATGGATGATCAGATGGCTCGCCTAGAAAAAGGTGAGTTATACACTCCAGATTCCTCCGTATTCAAGCACGCTAAAAAGTTCAAGACTAAAAAAGGAAGAACGGTTTTTGAAGGAGGAGGAATTATGCCGGATATTTTTGTGCCGTACGACTCGCTGGGCAACACCATGTACTTTACAGACCTGCGTTTTTCACCTGCGTTTCAAGCTTTTGCGTTCGACTTTGTTCATAATGGTCAACAAACCTGGGAATCTTTACCGGTATATAGCAGATCGTTTGTCGTTTCAGATCAACTGTTGCAACGTTTTACAATCTTCGCACAAAACGAATACCAGGTGAAATTCAACAAATCGGAATTTAACCGCTCCAAGCAACTCATTTCCGAAACATTGAAAAAAGAAATTGCACGTCAAATCTGGATAGAAGTGGGTTATTTCACCGTAAGTAACCTGAAGGATCGGGATGTACAAACGGCGTTATCCAAATTCTAATTTCTCAAAACAGGCAACGCATAAACTTGTCCATCTATGGAATAAGATGCCATGTACCAATGGTCTGTAACCGGTGAGCCCAGTTCATTGGTTCCATCCCATTGCAGATCCAAACCTGGTGTAATGATTTGATTGCTTATGATGGTTTTAACGTGTCTACCTAATTGATCATAGATAATCAACGAAACCGTTGAGGGACGTTCCAATGCACTAAAATCAAAGGTGGTTTGCTGAGATGATGGATTGGGATAAACACGAAGTAAACCAGCTTTATTCACATCCAATTGCTCCATCAACGATGCACTCATAAGGTCTTCCATGTTATAGGTTTCGTCGCCCGTTTGATAGAGTGTATAATGAAAATATACCAAAAACATTTCATCCGTTGTATTGTGCCCTGCCTTTACTAAAACTGGAGGATTACTCGGATTATGTAGGTTATTAGATGTGTTGTCGTATAACCCTTCGGCATGCAATACGGAACCCAACGGAGCTTTTTGAATAGACTTGAAAAAGTAAAAATCTTGCCAATGAAAATCCCAATGTTTTAAATGAGCAAACTTGATGGTGTCATTTGCCGGTGATACAGCATAGGCTTTGATAGACTTACCCAACAGGTGCATATGAGGAAAAACACTCAACAGCGAGATATGCTGATTGAGTCCACCCGTTGATGGGTACCTTGCTGTAACGGTTGTCACTTGTTCCGGAGGTAACTGAAAGGTCCAATTTTGTAAAACAGCATCAGCAAATACAGGACGAATTCCTGTGGTATTGACGGGATAAAAATGAAAAATCACTTTTGTACTATCCAGCATACCTCCACTCCCAGCCGGATAATGCATTGCAAAGTAAACCTTTGAATTGGCTTGCATGTTAATGCCAAGCTTTAATGGGGCTTGCGTGGGCAATATCATTGGGGTACTTCCGGGTGTATAGCCAGCTACTAACTTCGTTGTGCCCAATGTAGGGCTTCCACAAAAACCTGTTGTATCGGTTTGTTCGTTGCCTGTTGGATCAACATAAATTAACGCATGATGTACTATTTCACGATTACCCGGTATAATCTCAATGGATTTGATTACCCGATTTTGGGTCAGTCCGGATGGTATCGCAAAACAAGCATAATCATCATAGGAACTCCCAGCTTTACTGCTATAAGTTGGTATGCGAACGGATAGATCACCTGCACCTAAAAGTGCACCTGAATTAAAAACAGGTGGTGGTGGCGTATTGGTCGCATTTCCTTCTGGTGAGCCCGCTAAAATCCAATTTAAAACCGTTGATTTCTCTGAAGAATTCAGTGCGCGATCATGAGCATATTGTTGATACGTATTATCTGGCGGCCAAGGCGGCATATGATTTTGGTTAACCGCATCATAAACGGCAGCGGCCATGGAATTAACCTCAGCATAAGTAACCAAAGAAGCAGGTGCGATACCCCCGTTGTGATGACATTGGGCACATTTAGCATAAAAAATTGTTGCTACATCATCACTCCAAGTTTGACTATACATTAAACTTGGTAGGGCATACATGAAGCATGCAATTAGGTAGTTCATTTTTGTCATAGTTCTAGTGAATTTAATGAAACAATTCTAATGACAAATAGAACTTTAATAAAATTGAATGATTACTTACGTGAAGTTAAGAATACCCCAAAAAATATAATTACCATGTAAACCATTTTTTCAAGGGTTATGGTAGACGTATAGTCTGCTGCTAAACCCATGTATGCAAGGAGAAATGCAAATAAGATTACCAATACAGGCTGCAAATAGATATATGCACTTGAAATTGAGGCAGATAAATATTTTAGACCGAACATGGTCAACAAATAGGTTAGGAAAGTTACGCCAATAACAATGTAACCGATTTTGAACCAAATGCCTTGCGGTATCCGCTCAAAGTTTGTTCCGATGAGCTCAGGTATGGCGGGAGGAAAAAGAAGGACACAAAAACTGCCGACACTAAATACATAGGTTATAACCGTTAGTGGCGAATACTTCGACATAAGCGGCTTGGCAAGTACCAAATAAAAGGCATAGCTCAACGCATTAATAAAAAGAAAAATATCTCCCAACATGGAATCTCCTGAACCAGTTCCTGCTTTAAGTGTCAACAAAAGTGCTCCAGAAAATCCTAAACCAATCCCAATAGCCCGTTTCCACGTTATGCGTTCACCTTTCAGAAAAAATGAAATTAACAAAACCAAAATTGGGTTAAATGCCATGATGATCCCAGAATTTATGGAAGATGACAAATTAAGTCCGTGGAAAAAAAACAACTGATTAATGGTGACGCCCAATAAACCGCAAAGGATCAACAAAGGAAAATCTTTTCTTTCGATTCGATCAGGTTTAATAACTGCTCCAATTAGCCAGAATAAGAGGGTAGCACCAAGTGCACGAAAAACAATAAATACTGTTGGTGAAAGGTATGCTGGCATAACGCCTTTGGCCAAAACATGACTTGCCGCGTACAACATATTCACGGCTAGCAGTGCCACGTGTGCAAATGTTGTTTTACTCAATATGATTAGGAATTAAACGACGTTTTAGCTGCAAGCACAACTGGTTTGGCATTTCCAACAAAAACCTCTTCCCCATTTATCATAACTGGTCGTTTCAAAAACGTGTACTCCGCAATAAGGTGCTGACGGTAGTCTGCTTCCGTCAATTTTTGTTCGTGTAGACCCAAAGAACGAAACTTGATGGCACGTTTGGAAAACAACGCTTCGTATGATCCTGTCTTTTCTTTTAACCAATCTAATGCTTCTGGTGATATTGGTGTGGACTTAATATCGATCATTTCGACAGATGAGTCAACCGCAAGGTCTTTGATGATTCGCTGACAGGTAGAACAGGTACTTAAATGATAAATGCGTTTCACATTAATTGTTTTGAAGGTATTCCTTGTTTCGCTTTTCGTCCTCTTCGTTACCACGGGCAGGTGGACAACCCTTAAGCTTTTTCTCGAAAAGATAAATAAGTTTCACTTGTGCACTCAATGGAACATAATTAGAGTTATACCACTTCAATGCTCCGCAACCACCGCGCCATTGGTATAAACCCAAAATAGGCACTTGAAGTCCGGGAATTAGAAAGCTTCGTCGACTGAGCTTGATGCCAAATCCGAGATTATAATTCAGTTGCCAAACGAACGGTTTATAAAACGATTGCATTGCCATCAAGCTCGATAAATCCCCCGGTGATTCAGTAACATATCCTTCGTCGTTTCGGAAAATGGAATAATCAAAATTAAACCCAAGACCATTATCCATGAAATAACGCTTACCAAAATAGATGTTTTTATGCACCGAAAATCTTCCATAGAGGTGCGTATTATAGAATTTACCAGATCCTGAAAACGTAGACATGATCGTTTGGTTGGGCCCAATATACTGCATGTAGGTTTTTTCCTTGGCACCCAATAATTTGGCACCTAAACCCCAATCACAATATGATATTAAAGTGGTTTTGAGTCGTTGAGCAATTCGTGATTGTTTCTTTGGAAAATGGGCCATGCCTATTTCCAAAAAGAAACCGGGCCTACCCGCTGGATCAAACCAATAATTGATTGGTCTGCCTATAGCATCAGTGGAACTATACACCCGATTATTTATATCTCTTCTGGCCATCATGTAAGTTGGCCCTCCGGAAAATTGCATGCCGAAATACTGGTAATCTTTGTAGTCTGCTTTTCCAAATGCACTTCGTTTATTTCTTCCACCAGGTGTTAGGTCACGCTGCGCAGAGACGATAATCACGAAAAAACAACATAAATTTAAAATTACCCCTTTCATATTTAATCTCAAATCAACGGATTAATCGCACAATTCCAAAATTTTATTCATCACCTCATCTGAATCCCAACGCGATTCAATGTGATCCAATTTCATGACCTCATCCATAATGGCCATCTGGCGTTTTCCATTTGAAATAACCTGACTGTAACGGATGTGACTGAAAGTTACTTGGGAATATAACGGAATCCACTTCTCTGGGTACAAATCACTAAACTTAGCTTCTATTTTTTTACGCAACAAAAACTCATCATTTGCTGTTAAGTCACGCATTTCAATATAATTCATCAACGATAAATCGATGATTGCATTGCCATCCGGGACACGTGTATCAGAAAACGCCGGCAATAATCCTTCCCAGTTACCGTTAGCGTCATCCAACATTTCACTGAAGATGGTACAATCCTCAAATCCACAATTCATTCCTTGTCCATAAAATGGAACGGTAGCATGGGCAGAGTCACCAAGAAGAATAATGTTGTTTTCATAATTCCACGGACTACAACGAACCATGACTAATGCCGAAGTAGGATTATCAAAATAATCTTCTACCAAGGTTGGCATTAAAGCGACAGCATCTGGAAATGTTTCATTAAAAAACAGTGCAACTTTTTCTGGCGTATTGATTGTATCAAAAGATTGCTCGCCATACATCGGGAAAAATAATGTACAGGTAAAACTACCATCCATATTCGCTAAGGCAATCATCATAAACTCACCGCGAGGCCAAATATGCAGGCAATTTTTATCCAATTTATGTGTGCCATCTGCGTTAGCAGGAATCACAAGTTCTTTATATCCGTGATCTAGGTATTTCTGCGAATAGTCGAACATCGGTGTTTTCTGCATTCTGAAACGAACAGCTGAAAAAGCCCCATCGGTCGCAAAAATATGATCAAACTGATGCTTTTCTTCCTCCTTAGAAATGTTGTCTTCAAAAACCAATGTATTGGAATTTAACTCAACATCTTTACATTTTTTATTGAAGTTGTAAGAGATGGTTGGGTACTTATCCGCTAAATTCATGAGTTTCTGGTTCAATCCACCACGCGGCACAGAATATATGGCTTGGTTATCTTTACCATACTGCTGATAAGTCAACGTTCCGTCAAGGGCATGCATACAGCGTTTGTACATCGGAATTGCCATTTCATTGATATCCCCGTCAATACCTGCAGCTTTCAATGCTTTCCAACCACGATCGGAAAGCGCCAAGTTGATTGATTTCCCAGCAATTAATTTAGCCTTTCTTAAGTCAGGTCGATTTTCAAATACAGATACGTTATACCCGCGTTTTGCCATCAAAATAGCCTGTAAACTTCCTACTAAACCTGCACCAACAATTCCAATGTTTTTCATACCTATTGTAAATCTTCTTATTTAATTGATTTTTCTAACAACTGACCAAAGCGGAAGCAATCTTCGTACGAATTGTAAAGCGGAGCAGGAGCAACACGAATCACATTGGGTTCTCTCCAGTCAGCAATTACACCTTCTGCCGTTAGGGCATCGAAGAGCGAACGACCTTGACCTTTCGCCATTATAGACAACTGTGCCCCTCTTTTTGTTTTGTCACGCGGTGTGATCAGTTCAAAAGTTACCCGATCTTGGTTTCGTGCTGAAATCTCATCAATCACAAATTCAAGGTAAGCCGTAATCGAATCCCGTTTTTCACCAATTCGATCCATACCAGCCTCTTCAAAAATATCTAACGACGCTAAATGGGCAGCCATACCAAGAACTGGTGCGTTGCTTAATTGCCAGCCCTCAGCACCTTTCATGGGGTTAAAACCAGGTTCCATTAAAAAGCGAGTTTCTTTATCGTAACCCCACCATCCAGCAAATCGAGGAATTTCAGGTTTGTATGCGTGTCGTTCATGAACAAACATACCGCTCACACCACCTGGTGAAGAATTTAGATATTTATAACCACACCAAGCTGCGAAATCAACACCCCATTCGTGCAACTTCAAATTGATATTTCCTGCAGCATGCGCCAAATCAAATCCAACTACCGCACCCTGTTGATGACCCAGCGCTGTGATCTTTTGCATATCAAATAATTGTCCGGTGTAATAATTCACACCGCCTATCATAATCAAAGCCAACTCATCGCCTAATTCTTCGATTTTGGCATAGATATCCTCCTCACGAATCAATTGTTCACCAGGCCTTGGTCCAACCTCAACAAGGTGTTCATCTATCGCTAATCCATGAAACTTCACTTGAGATTCCAAAGCATATTGATCACTTGGAAAGGCTTTTGCTTCACACAATATTTTGGTTCGCTTACCTTTCGGTTGATAAAAAGAAACCATCAACAAATGTAAGTTGGTTGTGAGGGAATGGGTAACAACTACTTCGATGGGTTTGGCACCTACAACTTTTGCAGCCTTCTCGGTTAAATTTTCATGATAACCGAACCACGGCTTTCGAGCCATAAAATGACCTTCAACACCATAGGTTGCCCAATCTTCAAGTTCTTGATCTATGTACGATTTGGTGCGTTTTGGTTGTAAACCCAATGAATTCCCCGTAAAATAAACAACCGGTTTTTCATGAAAGTTAGGAAAGTAAAATTCATCTCTAAACGATTTCAATGGATCATTAGCATCCATCTTTTGGGCAAATTCTAAGGTGTTTTCAAATTGGTTCATGGTAACTTTTTCCGTTGTTATGATGTTGTCAAAGATAATTAAAGTTGATGACGTGAATAAAATGGAACACCCTATGAGGACAAAGGTTCGATTTATTCGAATTGAAATTTCACCAATTCATTCCAATCAAACAAAGATTTCACGTAACTTTCACCTCCTAAACCCATGCATCATGCTTAAACAACTTTTTACCCTTTTCTTAGGTTTTGTTATCAGCTATTGTTCTTTAGCTCAAGAATGGGGAGATCCATTGGCCGATCCAACCAAGAATTTTTATGCCATTCAAAAAGACTTCAATAATTATTGGAGTGCAAAAACAATTGAGAAAGGGAAAGGATACAAAGCATTTCGTCGTTGGGAAGATTACATGAAACCTCGTGTTTATCCGAGTGGCGATATCACATTGCCCTCGTTAACCTACACAAATTATTCAGCATGGGAAAAATTAAATACTGGAACCAATGAAAAGTCTGCAACTGGTAATTGGTCATTTAAAGGTCCAACTGGTAAACCAACCAACGGAGGTGCTGGCCGGGTAAATTTCATCCGTTTTCACCCAACAAGCACAACAACTTTCTTTGTTGGAACGCCAGATGGCGGTCTCTGGAAAACAACAAATGGCGGTACGAGTTGGACAACAACTACCGATAAACTTTCAATAATAGGTTGTTCTGACTTGGCTATAGATCCAACAAATCCTAACACCATGTATTTGGCTACCGGAGACAGTGATGGTTCTGACACATACAGTATTGGTGTATTAAAATCTACAGATGGAGGAAATACTTGGAATACGACAGGCCTCACTTGGACAGTGTCTCAAGGAAGATCCATTAGTCGCTTACTCATAAATCCCTCAAATCCGCAAATTTTAATTGCTGTTGGAAGTGGAGGTATCTTTAGAACCATTAATGGAGGGACAACCTGGACTACAGAAATTAGCAATGTTAAATTCAAGGATGTTGAGTTCAAACCCGGAGATCCAAATACAGTATATGCTTGTGGAACAATTTTTAGAAAATCAGTAGATGGTGGTGATACCTGGACTTCTGTAACATTGCCTATTTCATCATCTTCACTCACACGGTTATCACTTGCCGTAAGTGCAGCTAGCCCAAACAACGTTTATTTATTAGGTGCTAAAGCTTCTGATTATGGTTTTGCTGGGTTTATGAAATCGACAGACAGTGGTACAACCTTTGCAACAAGTATGGCTGCAACCTCATCCAATAACATTCTTGGATTCTATGATGGAACTGACGCAGGTGGCCAAGGGTGGTATGATTTATCTTTAGCGGTATCACCAACCAATGGAAACGAAGTATTTACTGGAGGCGTTAATATTTGGAAAAGTACAAATGGTGCTAGTGCATTCAGTATCAATTCTGATTGGACCGAAAACTCTAATTTACCCTATGTACATGCAGATATCCATGACTTGCAATATACCTCGAGTACAACGCTCTATGCTGCCTGTGATGGCGGTGTTTTTAAAAGCACTAACAATGGTTCAAGCTGGACAGATATTAGTAGCAATTTAGCTATTGCCCAACAATATCGTATCGGACTTTCGGCATCAAGTGCAAACATCTTAGTTGCAGGACACCAAGACAACGGATCAAACTACATGAGCAATACCACATGGAAACGCTGGTATGGTGGAGATGGTATGGATTGCTTTGTAGACCGAACAAACAATAGTGTTTTCTTTGGTTCTTATGTTTATGGCCAATATTACAAGTCGACAAATGGCGGAGCAACTATTACCAATATCAATAGTGGACTGCCTTACAATACGGGAAATGAAGAATGGTTGTGTGCTTGGCATCAAGACCCTGTAACAGCAGCAACGATCTATGCTGGAGGGCGAACAGATTTATATAAAACTACCAATAGTGGTTCGAGTTGGAGCGTTGTTGGGACACCATCTGGAACGGGAAACGTTATTGAATTTGCTATCGCTCCAAGCAATAACCAAGTCATCTACGCAATCAAAGGAAATGGTTCAACCTATACCGTATCAAAATCTACAAATGGTGGCGTCAATTTTTCAGGTTTGGCTGGATTACCAACAGGTACCGTAGCGCCTACCTACATTGCTGTATCAAATACAGATGCAAATGTTGTGTATGTCGTATTCTCCGGTTATAGTGCTTCAAACAAAGTTTTTAAAAGCACCAATGGTGGATCAAGTTGGACCAACTTATCTTCAGGACTGCCCAATATTCCGGTTAATTGTATCGTTTATCAAAACAATAGCGCGAATCAGGGCATTTACATAGGAACAGATGTCGGTGTTTATTATCAAGACAATGCAACCAGTTGGACAGCATTCAATACTGGACTGCCCAATGTAGCCGTGCGTGATTTAGAAATATATTATGGTTCCAATCTGTTGCGTGCTGCAACCTATGGAAGGGGGACTTGGGAAAGTGATCTTTATTCGGCACCTGCGGCACCTACCTCCAATTTCAGTGCTAGTCAAACTTCAGGCATATGCTCGGGGCAAGTTGTAACATTTACCAACACTGCAACTGGTTCGCCATCTAGCTATCTTTGGTATTTTCCAGGAGGAACACCTTCAACAAGTACCAGTGCCAATCCTACTGTAACCTATGCCAACGCCGGTTCTTACAACGTAAGTTTAAAAGTCACTAATGTAACAGGTAGCGACTCGATTACAAAAACAAATTATGTCACCATCAATCAAACACCATCATTAACTTCCACCACCCCGGGAAGCAGGTGTGGAACAGGTACTGTAAACTTGGGAGCGGCGGCATCCACGGGCACGATAAATTGGTATAACGCACAAACAAGTGGTACCCTATTGGGCTCAGGAACATCTTTTACAACACCTTCAATTGGTGCGAGTACAACTTACTATGCAAGTGTAACGGCCAATTCTTGTAGTTCTTCTCGAACTGCTGTATTGGCAACTGTCGTTGCGCTTCCAAGCGTATCGATGAGTGTATTAGATCCAACTTGTGTAAATTATCCTGCATTTACTTTGAGTAACGGAACTCCAACTGGTGGAACATACTCCGGAAATGGAGTGGTTGGGAATCAATTTAACCCAAACTTAGCTGGTACAGGAAACATAACCATAACGTATACTGTTACACAAAACAATTGTACCAATTCAACCACAACTGTCCAGGTCGTTAATGCATGTGCCAACTTGACTACAAATCAATCCTCTGCTATACAGGTTTATCCCAACCCAACAGAAGGTAAATTAACCATAAGTGGATTATTTGGTGGCGAATTATTCCATTTGACCTTAACAGATGCCATTGGTCGTTTAGTTGGCAAGTGGGAAACTATTGCTGACATGAGCGTCAATTTAGATGCATTAGCAAATGGTCGGTACCATTTAATCATTTTATCTAACAATACACAAACAAGTATTGCTGTTGATGTGTTTAGGTAAGGGTTATACAAGTCATTTATGCTTAATTTTGTCAAAAAAATATGTCATCAACCATAGAACGTAAAACATCTGCAGTACTTTTTGAAAAGGCGAAAACGTTATTCCCAGGTGGAGTAAATTCTCCTGTAAGAGCTTTTAAATCGGTTGGTGGCACACCACTTTTTATTAAAAAAGGGGATGGCCATAAAATTTGGGATGAAGACAATAATGAGTTCATCGATTTTTGTTGCAGTTGGGGACCACTCATCTTAGGACACAATCACCCCGATGTGTATCAAAAAGTCATGGAAACCATGGCCAATGGCAGTAGCTTTGGCGCTCCAACACGGTTAGAAAATGAGCTAGCTGAATTAATTATTGCCAATAATCCATTCATCGATAAAATACGGTTTGTAAGTTCAGGTACCGAAGCTGTAATGTCTGCTATTCGTCTTGCTAGAGGTTATACAGGAAAAACCAAAATAATCAAATTCGAAGGCTGTTACCATGGCCACACAGATGCTTTGTTGGTAAAAGCAGGGAGTGGTTTAGTAACTCTAGGTACTTCGTCTAGTGCTGGTGTTCCGGAATCTTTGGCAAATGAAACACTTGTTTTACCACTAAATGATTTGACTGCACTTAAGGCTTGTTTTGAAGAACATAGAGGAGAAATTGCTTGTGCAATTATTGAACCAATTCCTGCAAATAATGGCCTCTTGTTACAAGATTCTGATTTCTTGGTAGCCTTGAGATCATTGTGTACTGAGGAAAATGTTTTGTTGTTTTTTGATGAGGTAATCTCCGGATTTAGAGTTGCGTTTGCTGGCGCTGCTGAGCTATACAACATCAGACCAGATATCGTTACTTACGGAAAAATCATTGGTGGTGGTCTACCCGTTGGGGCTTATGGTGCAAGTGCTGAAATTATGTCTACCGTGGCACCCGATGGACCTGTATATCAAGCGGGCACCTTATCCGGAAATCCTGTCGCCATGGCTGCAGGCATTGCACAATTAAGTGCTTGTTTGAAGCCAGGTTTTTATGCTTCGTTAGAAAAACGCACATTCGATTTCGTTTCAAGAATAAACAGTTACGCCAAAATCAAACAATACAACTTTGAATTGGTGACCGTTGGTTCTATATTCTGGTTATCCTTTGACGGTAAAAAGCGTATTCGTCAAGCAGAGCAAATTAATCCGGATATGTCAAAATTCAACGCCTTTCATGCAGGTCTGTTGAACCGAGGAATTTATATGGGGCCAAGCGGTTATGAAGTAGGATTTGTTTCACAAGCACATAGTCCAGAAATATTAGACCATTGCGCTGAACTATTCATGGAAGTTCTTGATGAAGTATACGCAGATTAAATAACCTTATTTGCAGTTAGCTTTTCTTTTAAGCATCTCTTCACCATTCATAGTTACATATGGCTTGCAGTCAGAGGCTTTTTTATTCTTCAACAATTTAAAACTTGAAGCAAGTTTTACATTGGTTGGATCCTGAACTAATTTTTGTGCTACAGCATCAAGCGATTTACTTGATTGCATGCATAAACAAAACTGTTCATCTTTTTGAGAACACGATACACCAACTAGGAGCAACACCAATAATAAACTCAAAAACCGGAAATTCATACTAGAACGTTTAATTAGAAAGTGTTGTGTTCAGTTTCAATTCACGTACATTGCGATTTAATCGCTTCGACTCTAATTCATTTATTTTACGCTCGGCCTCGAAACCAGAAAAAGTCTGTTTGCTTTCGGTTCCATTTTCGATTGTTACGATTGTAACAGTTGCCATGCCATTGGAGGATGTCGTGTAAATATGTTCAGAAACCACGAGTCGGTCTACAGGTGCTTTTGCAAGTGGTTCATTCAAGTTGTTTTGTTTAAAAATCGAGTCTGTAACTACCCCTTGGCTGGTGCGAATCTGAGCAACTGCACCGAGCGAAAAACAAACAAAAACACCAACAAGAATCAACTTCATTTGACCTAAATTATACATTAACAATATTATTGAAAAGCTATCGAGCTATCAAGAAAAAACAGGCTCTAAATGACGTAGTTTTCAACACGAATTTGTTTGAATCATGAAAATTTCTAAAAGAAAAATCGTTTGCAAATTGAATAAATCGGAGAGTTTTTTGTTTAGAGCACAACAACAACTGTTATTCGATGTATTTTTGAAGTAAATCACAACACATGTCTAAATTACCTCATGTAGGCACCACGATATTTACGGTCATGTCCAAAATGGCTAACGACTATCAAGCCATCAATCTTGCACAAGGATTTCCCAATTTTCCCGTTGACACCATGTTAGTGGAGGCCATGAAACAAGAATTGGAACAGCCTATTCATCAATATGCACCTATGGCTGGCAATCCAGCACTGTTAGAAGAACTTGTTAAGTTAACCCTTAAGCATTACAGACGTGAGGTAAATCCTTCAACCGAACTCTTAATTACCGCGGGAGCAACTCAAGCCATCTTCACGGCTATTCAGGCCTTGGTAAAAAGCGATGAAGAAGTTATCATATTAGACCCAAGTTATGATTGTTATGAAGCCCCCATCATACTCACCGGTGCAAAACCTATACGAATTCCCTTAAATGAAGATTTCTTGCCTGACTGGGGTTTGATCAAAAAGCAAATTACCAAACAAACCCGACTATTGATTATCAATAACCCACACAACCCATCGGGAAAAGTATGGGAGGCTAAAGAATTCATGGAACTGGGCAAACTTTTGGAAGAATTTTCAAATCTTTTGGTGCTTTCTGATGAGGTTTACGAATATATTTCTTTCGAAAAACCACACCTTTCCGTCAATGAAATGCAACACATTCGGGAGCGTTCAGTTATCGTTTCCTCATTCGGTAAAACCTTTCATATCACAGGTTGGAAAATCGGTTATATGATCGCTCCAGAACACGTGATGAGTGAGATAAAAAAGGTACATCAATTTTTAGTGTTCTGTGTAAACAACCCTGCTCAAGCTGCATTAGCACGTTATTTATCACAAACAGAATTAACTGGACTTGGGGCATTTTACCAAGAAAAACGCGATTTGTTTAGGGCATTACTCCATGATTCAAAGTTTAAATTATTGCCCTCAGAAGGATCATATTTTCAAGTGGCTGACTACAGTTCCATTTCTACAGAGCAAGACACCCTATTTTGCGAACGATTGGTTAAAGAATACGGAGTAGCAGCTATACCGCTATCGGTTTTTAATGCTGATCAAGCTGATCGTAAATTAATTCGTTTTTGTTTTGCAAAAACAGACGAAACCCTAAAACAAGCCGCTGAACGATTATGCAAGATTTAAAAGTATCATTGGTTCAAACCAATCAACTTTGGGAGGATAAAAAAGGTAATCTGGCTCATTTCAATACTTTGTTGAGTCAAATAGAACGAACAGACTTAATCATCCTACCTGAAATGTTTCACACTGGGTTTACCATGCAAATAGATTTAGCTGAAAACATGGAAGATTCCAGCGCATTAAGGTGGTTAATCGATCAAGCCCAAATAAAAAATGCTGCCCTATACACTTCCCTCATCATCCGAGAAAAGGAGCATGTTTACAATCGTGGGGTATTTGTTGAACCCAATGGGACAATTACCTACTACGATAAACGAAAAACATTTAGTCTTGCCAACGAAGATAAATTCTTTACATCGGGAAATAACCAAGTCATCGTGCCCTATGCAGGTTGGAACATTCAACTACAAATATGCTATGATTTGCGCTTCCCTGAATTGAGTCGAAATGAAATTATCGATGACAGACCGATTTATGATTTGTGCATTTATGTGGCAAACTGGCCTGCACGCAGATCAGAACATTGGAAAACACTGCTCAAAGCGAGAGCCATAGAAAACCAATGTTATGTGATTGGGGTAAACCGCATCGGAACAGATGCCAATCAATTAAACTACAGTGGAGATTCATCAATTAACAATATGCTTGGCGACAGCTTACTTTGCAGAGCAGGTGAAGAACAAGTCTTGACCCAAAACATTTCACTTACTGAACTCAATGATCTAAGAAAACAATTGCCCTTTCTTAAAGACAAATAATAAACATTTTAGTAAACGGTTCATTTGTTTGATTGAAGGGTAGTTGTAAAAAAAGAGATTAACAATACATTTGTAGCAAACTAATTGTAAGTCGATTATGAAAAAAATTTACCTGTCAGTAGTTGGTTTAACTTGTGTGTTATACAGTAACGCCCAAGTTGGAAAATCAACCTACTCATTTGGAGAAAAAGCCATTGAAACACCAGCGTTAACGCCAAAAGTTATTGCTGAAGACAGCAAAAAAGATGTACTAAATGCTGAGGAAAAATCAATTACTTTCTTGTGGAGCGAAGATTTTACAGGTACTGGATTCAACACCTCAAATGGACAATGGGTAGAATCAGCAGCTCCAGATTCAACCTATTGGAATGTTCAATCAACACATCCCATGAGTAGTTATGGATACAATGAGGCTTTAAGTGGGAATTTCTTAGCTTGGAACTCGTTTACACCCATTTACGCGTTAGAACAAGGTGTAACTGGTGGTTTTGCAAAAAACACTGTTACAGGAGCCGTAACCTCACCTAAAATAAACTTAAGTTCAGTTACGAACGGACTTGCTATTCAGTTCAAAACTGAAGCCATGTATTGCTGTAACAATCAAGAATTTCCATTTATGTTAGCGGTTTCTAACGACAACGGTACAAATTGGTCGAATCCAATTCCAGTAGACTTAGGCGTAGATCGTAATGTTTGGACAAAAGACATTGCCCAGCCTATGAACATTACTATGGATTTAAGTCAATATTTTTCAAGTTATTCTGACACTTGCCGTATACAATTCATTTGGAAAGGAAACACTTCAGACAATAACGGCCAATACAACTCACATTATTTTTGGTTAATTGATGATATCAAATTGTATGAATTGCCGAATTATAACTTAAGTGCTCAAAACGCATGGATTGGTGATATTGATGCTGACTACGAATATACAGCCATTCCATCAAACTTTGCAGGTACCCTTACGGTGCAAGCAAAAGTGAGAAATATCGGTAAATTGGCTCCAGTGAACCCAAAATTATCGGTTCAAGTTAAAGGAACTAATGTTGATATTACTGAAGTTGGAGGAATCTGGAAAAACAACTTTAATTTAGAGTACGACACAGTAACGTTCGCATCAACAATCGACTTATCTCAATTGGCTGTAGGCACATACACCATAAATTATAAAGTTGTTGCTGATTCTGTTGACGCAGATACTTTAGACAATAAGTTTTTACGTACGTTCCAAATTACAAACGGAATTTATGGACAAAGAAATTATGAACAACCGCTTTACTACGGTAGTATTGGAAAGGATGAAGGCGCTACCGCTACAGAAAGTAAAGCTATGGGTGTAGGTTCTGTTTTCACTGTTCCTGCAGACGCTGAGCTACAAGGTGTGAATTTGAAAATTGGAAAATCTACCTCTTATCCAACGACTGTAGGTGGTCAACTTTATGTTCAACTTTATGTATACGATCCTACAGCAAACACATTTAACAATGCACACGTTTATGAGGCTGGAGATTGGACATTTACGATTACGTCAGCTATGGTACCTACAAGTGGTTCAAAAGATGTAACATTGAATTTTCACAACTCTGAATCAAGCACACCGGTTCCTACCTTACTCGCAGGTCAATCATATATCGCTTTGATTAATCACGATGGTGGATCAGCTAACCATTTTTGTTATCTAGAAAACCCTTTTGACGATGACAACTCTACACATATATATGGAGATTTTAGTTCAACTAATCCAGGAAATAATTGGTTCTCTTTAGGGACTCAGGTGATTTCTGAATTGAACTTCAATCCTGCATTAGCAGGTGTAGAAGGGCAAGAGGCTGTTCGTTTCGGATTTATTGCTCCAAACCCGACGTCTGGTGCTACAACTATTAATTATGGTTTAACACACGGAGGGCCAGTTGCCATTGAGGTAGTTGATGTTACCGGAAAGGTAGTTTATGCAATTGATAAAGGTACACTAGAAGCAGGTTCACACTTGGAAACCATTGATGCATCTGCATTTAATTCAGGAGTTTACTTTGTGAAAATTGCTGCTGATAGCACGGTTTCAACACGTAAATTCATCAAAAAATAAGTTTTTTCATGCTATCAAGCATGTTTCATTTAACTTCGAAAGGCAGCTTCAGGCTGCCTTTTTAATTGATGAACAGCACATGTTTACTACAGGATATATTGGTTTAGCCATAAGTTCATTCTTGTCCGCTACCATTTTACCATTCGCTTCTGAAGGTGTGCTGATTCTCATGTTACACAGTGGCTTTGATCCTGTCGGCTGCTTGATTACCGCCTCCTTTAGCAATACGATTGGAAGTTTTGTTACTTATTTTGTAGGTAAATTAGGCGATCCAACATGGACTCAACGATTTAAGCTCGATCCTAAACGTTTGGAAAAATTTCAATCTTTCATTCAACGATACGGATTTTGGGCTGGGCTGATTGCATGGGTGCCGATTATTGGTGACACCATCACTTTAGCCCTTGGTTTTTTTAGAGTACCCTTTCTTCCAACTGCACTTGCCATCGCAATTGGTAAAACGTTGCGTTATGCCATAATCATCGCTCTAATGCAATAATTTCTTTTTGATTTAAGGCTTTAACGCGATGTTCTAAATCGTTTTAATCCCGATATTTGACACCTTAAAAAATCATGTGATGTCAAAAGTTGTTACCCTTAATGAATTTATTCTCGATCGTCAAGCTGAGTTTCCTTTCGCTACAGGCGAACTTTCACGCTTACTGAACGATATCGCTGTAGCGTCAAAAATGGTTAGTCGCGACGTACGTAAGGCAGGATTAGTAGACCACATACTTGGTGCTCAAGGCGAAACAAATGTGCAAGGTGAAGAACAACAAAAACTTGATGTCGTAGCCGATAATCTTTTTATTAAAGCCTTTGAATATGGGGGAGAAGTTTGCGGTATTGCCTCAGAGGAAAACGATGATTTTGTTGCATTCACAACAGAAGCTTCAAAAAAAGGTAAATACGTCGTGTTATTCGATCCATTAGATGGCTCATCAAATATTGATGTGAATGTATCTATTGGAACAATTTTTTCAATTTATCGCAGAAAATCAGAACTTGGATCATTAGCCAACTTAGAAGATATGCTGCAGGTGGGGACAGAACAAGTAGCAGCCGGTTATGTACTTTATGGCTCATCAACGATGTTAGTTTATACCACTGGGCATGGTGTTAATGGTTTTACATTAGACCCTTCCATCGGTGAATTCTGTTTATCTCATCCAAATATGCAAATGCCTGAAACAGGCAGATTGTATGCCATGAATGAAGGTAATATCGACATTTGTGATCCGGGAATCAAATCATATGTTGGTTATTGTCAGAGTTTTGAGAATGATAAAGGTGCACCATATTCTGGACGATACATCGGTTCATTGGTTGCAGACTTTCACAGAAATCTCATAAAAGGAGGTATCTACATTTATCCAGATACAACAACTTCACCTGAAGGTAAATTACGTTTGTTATATGAATGTAATCCATTAGCTTTCTTAGCAGAACAAGCTGGCGGATTAGCCACAACAGGAAGACAACGAATATTAGATATCAAACCAGAGCGACTTCACCAACGTGTACCCTTTTTTGTGGGATCAAAGAAAATGGTTGAAAAAGCGATGAGTTACCTAAAATAAGATGGAACTTAAAGCCCTTCATGCATGCGTAAGTAAGCTTCCACAGGTTGATAGAACTGCGTCAATACTGCAGCAAAAAAATGAACAAATTCATTGGAAAGGGCTTATCGGTGGAGCAAAAAGTTTAACTGCGGCTGCGCTAGCACAACAAACACCCGGCCACCATGTTTTTATTCTGAACGACAAAGAAGAAGCAGCTTATTTTTTAAATGACCTGGAGGGACTCTTCCCCGAAGACAAACGGATCTTATTTTATCCTGCATCCTATCGAGTACCTTATCAACTGGAAGATACGGATAACGCAAACGTTGTTGCTCGCGCCGAAGTTTTAGAGAAATTAACTGGTGGTTCCAACACGTGGATTGTAACCTATCCACAAGCACTATTTGAAAAAGTACCAACGAAACGGAAACTTATAGAGCACACGTTGCGCGTTGAATCAGGAAAATCGTATTCCATTGATTTCATCAATGAACTGCTTCTGGAATACCATTTCGAACGGGTAGATTTTGTGTACGAACCCGGTCAGTTTTCTATTCGAGGAGGAATTGTGGATGTTTTTTCATATGCCAACGAGCATCCGTTCAGAATTGAGTTCTTTGGAGATGAAGTTGAAACCATTCGGACATTCGATGCAAGTACTCAATTATCGATTTCATCCCACCAGTTTTTCAATATTGTACCGAACGTACAAGGGCAATTGACGCTGGAAGGCACAGGAAGTTTTTTCCAATTTTTAGGAGAAACCGTTACTGTTTGGCTCTCTAATTTTCAGCAACTTACCGATGTAATACAACGTGAATACGATCGTTCCGTTAACATCTATACCAACCTGAATGATACCGTCAAAAGAACGCTACCAAGCGAACTTTATTTGCATCCTAGTGAACTCAAACAGCAGGTTACGGAATATTCAACAATAGAATGGGGCCCAACCTATTTCTTTAAAGCTACACACACCGAAACATTTGATTGCCTTCCGCAACCAAGTTTTAATAAGAATTTTGATTTGCTTCGAGATGACCTCGTAGCGCGCAATGCTGCTGGATTTACCAACCTTATTTTTTCCAATCAACCCAAACAAATTGATCGGCTTTACCAAATATTTGAAGATATCGGCGGGGAGGTGAATATCGAGCCTATGCACCTTGCTTTGCACGAAGGATTCATTTCACCCGAACTAAAATTGGTTTGTTACACCGATCATCAATTATTCGAACGCTACCATCGATTTAGATTAAAGGAAGGATTCAGACAGGCCAAACAAGCACTTACCTTAAAAGAACTATACAACCTACAAAAAGGAGACTACGTCACACATATAGATCATGGTGTTGGGCAATTCTCAGGATTAGAAACTATTGACGTAAACGGCAAAGCACAAGAGGCTATTCGACTGGTTTATAAAGACGGCGATGTACTTTACGTAGGCATCCACTCCTTACACAGAATTTCAAAATTTACCGGTAAAGATGGGTCCGTTCCGAAAATGAATAAACTGGGAACACAGGCTTGGACTAATCTTAAAAATAAAACTAAAAAGCGCATCAAAGAATTGGCATTTGATCTGATTCAATTGTATGCTAAGCGAAAGAGTCAACCTGGATTTGCATTTGCCGAAGACACGTATTTACAAAATGAGCTAGAAGCCTCATTTATGTACGAAGATACACCTGATCAACTTAAGGCTACTCAAGCGATTAAAGAGGATATGCAGTCTGCAACACCCATGGATCGCCTCGTTTGTGGTGATGTTGGTTTTGGTAAAACTGAAGTGGCAATACGCGCCGCTTTCAAAGCCGCTACAGATGGAAAACAAGTAGCTGTTTTAGTACCCACAACCATCCTTTCCATGCAGCATTATCGCAGTTTTAAGGCGAGGTTACAAGAATTTCCAGTTACTGTTGATTACATTAATCGCTTTAAATCAGCCAAGGACACTACGGCAACACTTAAGAAACTTGCCGAAGGCAAAATTGATATTCTCATTGGAACCCATGCTATTGTTGCGGAGCGTGTTAAGTTCAAAGACCTTGGATTAATGATCATTGATGAGGAACAAAAATTTGGTGTTTCGGTAAAAGATAAATTGAAAACGCTGCGTGCAACAGTAGATACACTGACCTTAACGGCCACACCGATTCCTCGAACATTGCAGTTTTCATTAATGGGTGCTCGCGATTTAAGTATCATCAACACTCCTCCACCTAACAGACAGCCTGTATTAACAGAGATTATTCACTTTGACGAAGAAACTATCCGGGATGCGGTTTCCTATGAGGTTAGTAGAGGAGGTCAAGTATTTTTCGTACACAACAGACTTGCCAATATTCAAGAAATAAGTGGTATGATTCAACGCTTGTGTCCAGGTGTACGGGTAGGAATTGGTCACGGTCAAATGGATGGCAAGCATTTGGAATCCATCATGATGGATTTTATTAATGGTGAATATGATGTGTTATTAGCTACCACAATCATTGAATCAGGGATCGATATATCCAACGCGAATACTATCATCATCAACGATGCCCATAACTTTGGAATGAGTGATTTACATCAGTTAAGAGGTCGAGTAGGTCGCAGCAATAAAAAAGGATTCTGTTACCTCATCGCTCCAAAATTAAGTATGATGACGACCGATTCAAGAAAACGATTGGAAGCATTGGTTCAATTCTCTGATCTCGGTTCTGGATTCAATATTGCCATGAAAGATTTGGATATTCGTGGAGCAGGAAACATGTTAGGTGGTGAACAAAGCGGATTCATTTCTGAGATCGGATTTGAAATGTATCAAAAGATACTCAACGAAGCAATTGAAGAATTAAAAGCAAGTGAATTTAAAGACCTGTTCGAGGACAGAACGACAGATTCTTTATTGCACTTTGTAAAAGATTGCATTTTTGAAACAGACCTTGAAGTCAGGATTCCGGACGATTATGTCAATAATGTGGCAGAGCGCTTAAGCTTATACCAAGAGATGGATAACTTAAAGGATAAAGAAGCGCTAGATGCATTTTCTAAGCGCCTGATTGATCGCTTTGGACTATTACCTCAACAAGTTAAAGAATTGATTCTATCCTTTAAATTGCGTTGGTTGGCCCAAGACATGGGATTAGAAAGACTGGTCATAAAATCAGGAAAAATGGTTGGGTATTTCATCACCAACGCTCAAAGTCCATTTTATGAGACAGAAACATTTACGCGAATTTTAACACACATTCAACACAGCACCATACCTTGTAAATTATCCGAACAACAAGATCGACTGCGAATAATTTTTAATGAGGTGAAACACATCAAAGATGCCTACCGACAAATCGAGTTTTTACTTTCTGATCCATTTCATCAACCAGCATGATAAAACCTCGTGCATATGTTTCTGTGACCAATGATTTATACACCGATAATCGGGTTGATAAGGTTTGTTTGTTTTTGGTGAATCAAGGTTATGAAGTTACATTAATTGGTCGCCAGCGAAAATTAAGTAAACCCTTATCCGAACGCGTTTATTCAACAAAAAGATTACGTTTAATCGCAGAAAAAGGTGCATTATTCTATGCTGTATTTAATATTCGATTAGCCCTGTTTCTAATTACTAGGAAACGAATCGACTTGTTGGTTGCAAACGATTTAGATACACTACTTGCCAATTATACGACACAACTGATCAGGCGCAAATCACGACTGGTCTATGATTCACATGAATACTTTACAGAAGTTCCAGAATTAATCAATCGACCTCAAGTTAAGCGTATCTGGGAAAAAATAGAACACTTTACCCTACCAAAGGTATCGGAAATGTATACGGTGAATGCTTCTATCGCAGCACTTTATGAAAAGCAATATAACCGAGCGGTTCATGTAATTCGAAATATACCCCCGCTCTGGAAACCGAAACAAATACCGAGTAAAGCTGAATTAGGTATTCCCGAAAATTGTTTCCTTATCATCATTCAAGGTGCAGGAATCAATATCGATCGTGGAGCAGAAGAGGCTGTTGAAGCCATGTTACACTTAGAAAATGCAGTACTCATGATTGTAGGTGACGGCGATGTAGTTCCGCAACTGAAGAAGTACGTAAATGATTACGATCTAAATGAAAAAGTGTTGTTTTTCGGTAAAAGACCATATAATGAACTGATGTATTTTACCTACCATGCATCGATTGGTCTTACACTGGATAAACCAAAAAATTTAAACTATCGTTTTTCGCTACCTAATAAAGTGTTCGATTACATTCATGCCGAAACACCGTTTATTTGTACCAAGTTAATTGAGGTGGCACAAGTTGCCGAAAAGTATCAAGTTGGCTGGGTCTTAGAAGAACTTAATCCAATACATTTAGCTGAACAAATTCGAGAGATTCAAGCCAATCCTTCAGCATTGGAATTGAAAAAAGAACATTGTAGAAACGCAGCGCGTCATGAAAATTGGGAAAACGAATGTATCCAACTTTCAGTGATTTACCCTAAAGTAAATCTATAATACGTTAATTTACAGGCTTTTCAATTTCATTATCCTTGAATGCAGAAGGTATCAAATCCGGAATAATTTTCAAAACAAGTGGGAGCAAGACTGCGCCTCCAGGCAACAAAAATATAGCCAAGGACGGCATAGACTTTACAATGTCAAGGAATTGTGTTTTTACCAAATCTTTTTCTTCACGGGAAAGTTCTGTTTTTGTTGATTTATGAATTAAAACCAATAGCTCCTTGCTCTGTTTTAATTCCGTGACCAACTTTTCCTTGTTTCTACCCAATACTTTAATCCAACGTTTCGATAGACTTGCATACACTTTTTCAATCGATGAACTGTGTCTTAAAAAAGGAATATGTGATTGATTCTCAATCAAAAATTGTTCGGTTAGCAATAAGGATTCATGGTACTCCCGTTCGGTTATCGACAAGAAATTAGCCAGAGCCAACAAAAAAGATTTTTCGTTCGGTAAGGCTTGATGATTCGAGAAAATAGTAAATGCAGACAAATCAATTAAGAAGCGTTTAAAAAGCCAATTATCCGCGTAATCTTCTACGGTAAAGGCACCAAATGAAGTGCCGTATTTGAAGCGCTGTTCTGCGATTTCCTTGTTTTCATCAGACAAATTTGCTGACGCCAGGAAAATACTAAACATGGTACGCTCTTGTTGACCGATTTCATCGTCAGCATAAGTTGCTAACGTAATTGCATTTAAGGCATTGAGGGCTAAATTTTCGTACCCTTCCAATGAATCTTTTTTACCCTTTAAAAAGTCCCGGTATAAGAGTACATCCAAGTAAATAAATACATTGTGAAGGTAGTTGACCCACAATTCATTTTCCAGGTAATTTACACGTATATCAACCCGTTTAGCAAGAATTGATTCTATTTTTTCTTCATCACTTTCCCGAACAAAAAACGTAAACAACTTGGTTATTGAACTCGTCTTATACTCACCATAAAACCGAACAAGTGATTGCACAAAGTGTGCACGGTCAAATGGTTTCAGTCCATGATGTTCTTTATGAATAAGTAATAAAGATTCGAACAGGAGTAATTTGACTTTTTCTTCAGTTGTCCAATGCGAATCATCCCAATTGGAGAACAGTAATTTCGAGGGGTAACCGTATAATATTCCAGATCGGGTAAAAAGGGCATGCAAGTAGGCATCATTACCGACCCCTTTGGGTGCATGGATTGCAAGATCTACACATTCATCTTCAATGATGTGCAGAAATTTATTGATCCAACCTTTAGAACCTGGTGACAACATAAGCTAAATACCCTGAAAGGTACAACTATTTACTTCAATGTAAATCTTGCTGCAATACCGCCTCCCCAAGTAAATCCAACATAAGGGAATAAGCGCAACGAAGGCCCCATATCAAAGGCAACGTTTACAGGAAATTGGGAGAATGTATACTCTAAGCCCACTACACCATCTAAACCACCATTAGCACCGGTGTAATTCATACCGTTATTCAGGTAGTTTACGGTCCAAACACCCAAATCTGCACCAGCACCCCAATACCATTCGAAATTATCCTGTAGCGGTTTGTTCTGTTCATACAACCCTTGTAAAAAGATCATATTCCCACCACCACCAAAACGGGCCTCAACAGCAGTGAAATCATGTAAAAAATGTTTCACGTTAATTGCTCCGTAACCAGGAAATCCTCCTTTGAATCCTATTGCAGTTTTATATTGCTGGCCATAAACAACAGCCGATGTTAAAAAGATGATTGCAAGTAAACACTTTTTCATGTTAACGATTTTAGTTCAAATGTAAGCGCTTAGAGTTTTGCATTTACAGAAATGACTGCAGTTTTTCTGAACAACTTTTTGTCAGTTGGATGAAATCCCGTGAAAACAGCCACATATAGTCCGATTTGAGCCTTGGTTTGGTTGGTTGTAATGCCATCCCAACTCAACACACCCTGTGTTCCTAAAAGCTCGTTAGAAAGAACTGAACAAACTTCCTTTCCACGGTCTGTGTAAATGGTTAGGCTGCCAACATATCCTGGTTGTTCCAATGCATATTGAAATAAAATGACATCTTCATAACCATCATTGTCTGGTGAAATCGCTGTACTTGAACATGAAAACACTATTGATTCGGGTTGATTTGTATAAACCGAATTTTGTGTTCCGGGAGTGCCTGATCCAATTGCTGTAGCGGCTGAGTGCCAATTTTGTTCAGGAACAAGGGTATTTTCCAAACTTATTCGTTCCAGGGAAACACCTTCTACATCCTGCAATAAATCAAAGTGCCAATCCTCTTGGTAAGACAAAACATCAATTACACCATTGTTTGTAAGCAAGTATACCGTTGAGGAATCATTGTTTAGGCTAGGCAGATTTGCTTGTACAAATAAGTTTCCATGCTGAGGGTATTGTTCTTTTATCCAACTGGTATCGGCACCAACAACTACCCATTCACCTGGCTTCAGCAGTTGATTACTGGAAATGGAGTATTGCGAACCAACAGAACCTTGCTCATTCCTGGCAAAGGCCAATGTAACCAAATCAATGTATTTTGTGGATTTATTATATAGTTCAATCCAATCGCATCCTGTTGAAACCGGATTAAAAAGTATTTCATTTATAATAAGATCATTTACTGAGGCCTGTTCGGGGAACAAGCACATAAAATCTACTGTACTTATAGCTGTAATGTTTTGTTCGAGGTCTCGCATTCCTGCATACTGTAGTTGATACCATTGCCCGTTTTCCATGGCGTTACTCAACGTAATGCGCACTGTTTTTAGGTCTTGGTGAAATCCGACATGTTGTATAAAATTTCCGGGTAACAAGAGGTAGTTCGATACAGTTATTGCAGACATACTATCCAAAAACTCCGTGAAAGTAAGTTCTAGTTCAGTACTTGAAAGTGCTTTTATCCCATTGATTTCTGGAGCCGAAGTATCAGCAGGTAACACTTCAATTGAAAAATCATCCAAGGTATGCTTTTGCATAAATGATGCCGTTGATTGTACAATTAACCAACCCGAATATGCAGAAGTGTTATACGTTAAATCACTTGCAGCACCAAGATATTCATAGGACTGACCTGTTGCAGTTTGATCCAAATACAAGCGCCATGTACCAGCAGCGTTTCTATTTATTTTGATGTGAAAGGCATTTGATGAATGATTGGTCAAGCCATCTGGCCCATCAATTAACTTCTGAATTGAAGATCCTTGTTTGCGGTATAAAGCTATTTCATCTGCCGTCCCACCAATCCGAAGAAAATATCCTGTTGTTGAGGAGGCTGACAAGTCTGGTTGATTAGCCGTTAGAAAAACATCTATGTAATTTGCACCTGAGGTGTTAAAATCTAGTTTGATACTGAACTCCCATACACAAGCAGTGCTCAATGAATTGGAGGTTGCGAGATAAAAACTTGTATTTGGTAATAAAGAATTAGATCGCAACACTGCATTTCCTTGCTCTTCAATAATGGTAAACAAACTATCATGACCTACCCATTGGGGATTTGCGGTAAAATTACCATCACTAAAGTTCTCGTGAACCTGGCCAAAGTTCAAGGTTCCAAGAAAAATAAAAAACAATCCTAAAATGAGCGGTTTCATGTCAGCAGTTATGGAATCAAAAATAGTAAATTTGACACGCTTAAAATTTTAGATATGAAAGTTGCAGTAGTTGGTGCCACTGGCATGGTTGGTCAGGTAATGTTACAAGTCTTGAAAGAACAACAATTTCCGATTACGGAACTTATCCCTGTTGCTACTGAAAAGTCAGTTGGAACACCTATTTCTTATGAAGGCAACACATACAAGGTTGTTAACCTTACAACAGCTGTGTCGCTTTGTCCCGATGTAGCAATTTTTTCAGCAGGTGGAGAAACATCGTTGGAATGGGCACCAAAATTTGCAGCTGTTGGTACAACTGTTATCGACAATTCATCTGCTTGGAGGATGGATCCCACAAAAAAATTGGTTATTCCTGAAATAAATGGAGACGTGCTAACAGCAACAGATAAAATCATTGCTAACCCGAACTGCAGCACAATACAATTGTTATTGGCCCTTGCACCCTTGCATAAAGCTTATCGAATCAAACGAGTTGTGGTATCAACCTACCAATCCATAACAGGAACTGGAGTAAAAGCTGTCCAACAAATGGAAAATGAACGAAATGGTATCTCCGGTGAAATGGCTTATAATTACCCTATTGATAAAAATTGTATTCCTCAATGTGATGTTTTTCTTGACAATGGCTATACCAAAGAAGAAATGAAACTGACCAATGAAACAAAAAAAATCCTGGATTCAACCATTCAAGTAACAGCCACTGCGGTTCGTGTTCCTGTTGTTGGTGGGCATTCTGAGTCCGTAAACATTGAGTTTGAAAATGATTTTGATATCGCACAAGTTAGAGCCTTACTTGCTGCACAACCTGGAATTGCTGTAAAAGATGACACGGCAAACTACAACTACCCCATGCCGAAATATGCAGAAGGGCAAGATGATGTTTTTGTTGGTCGCATACGTCGTGATGAATCACAACCCAATACATTAAATATGTGGATAGTTGCCGATAACCTCAGAAAAGGTGCAGCAACAAATGCGGTTCAAATTGGTAAATTACTTATTGAAAAAGGTTTGTTGAATTAAACGAAAACTGAAATAATTCATTTTATGGTGTATTTATGCTTTAGTTTTTGCAACTCAAAATAAATTCATAACGTATAGTTCATTAGCTAAACAGCTATATTGTTATGATCATCAAGCACAAATCAACTCGACTCTTTAAATCAAGATGCTATCTATTAGGTTTAGTTTATCTCATTTTATTCAGTTGTAATTCAAACACAGCGCATAAGAAAACAAAAAAGGATAAAAAACGTGAAACAACTGAGGTTCATGCGCAAACTGAAATCACTGGATTTGAGTTTAAGGGTCGGAATGGATTTATTGCACACTTAATTCAAAACACCGATTCGATTCAGGATTTTAGCGATTCAATCCAATGGAAGTTAACAATACATCATTTCAAGCAACAAGCAAGAGACACCTCGTTTCGAAGTGCGAATGCAAAAGAATTTAGACGAGCTGTTCAACGCTTGTTTTGTTTAAAAACGCATGTTGCTCCCGCTCCACCTAAAATAAATTATATCGGTTCAAATTTTGTCATTACCGATGCCATAGAGGGAGATCAATTTGACACGACCAAACTTTGTAATGTCGTCTGCAATGCTGTATTAAAATCACAAAAATCTTCTGACTTGGAAGCAGAAGGATGCTATAAGTATACCCTTTACAAAAAAGATTCCCCCAAGACCCAAGCCGCACTTAACAGTTTGAAAAACTGCTTACGCGCATCCATTACCTACAAACTCGGTAAAAAAGAATTGAAGTTGACGTCGAATGACTTTGCAAGTTGGTTAACTACTGATACGGCAATGAACATGACATTAGATAAACCCAAATTAAACGCATTCATGAAACAGATTTTCGCCAAATTCGATACCGTTTATCAAACACATGCGTTTAAAACCACGATGGGTACCACTCAACAAGTTAAAGGTGGAGATGTGGGTTGGCGCATCAATTATTTCGGTGAAATCAATCAAATTAAAAAAGATTTGTTGACCGGTACAGCTATAACACGTGAACCTATGTTTGCCATTAAAGGATTACAAAATAGCGAATCTGGTGTTGGACAAACTTATGTGGAAATCAACATTACCAAACAAAAACTTTGGTTTTATAAGGACAATCAACTTGTGCTCGAAAGTGACATTGTAACCGGAAATACGAAAACCATAAATGGAACACCTGGAGGAGTATACTATGTAAAATATAAGGCAACGAATGCTACCCTTGATGGTCCTGATTATTGTGTTCATGTGCGTTATTGGATGCCATTAAATGGAAATATAGGCTTACATGATGCGCGGTGGAGAAAAGCATTTGGGGGAAACATTTTTCAACTTGGTGGATCACACGGTTGCATCAACTTACCACTTAAAACAGCTGAAATGATCTTCAAAAACAGCTCATCTGGTTTGGTTGTGGTGTGTTATTACGAGGGATAATAAGGTGTTTTTTGCATAACCCTATAAAACGCTAAGGATTAGTTCAAGACTAGTGTTCTGCTTGTTCTTCTCGGTTGAACAAGTATATTTGCGCACAATTTTACCTTATGATCGAAACTGATATCATTATCATTGGAGCTGGACCTGTTGGTTTATTTACCGTTTTTGAAGCTGGATTATTGAAATTACGTTGTCACCTGATTGACTCTTTGCCACAACCTGGAGGTCAGTGCTCGGAAATTTATCCAAAAAAACCCATTTATGATATCCCTGGATTTCCTAGTGTATTAGCAGGTGAATTGATTGATAACTTGATGGCACAAGCAGCACCTTTTAAACCGGGTTTTACACTTGGTGAAGCTGCAGCTACAATTGATAAGACAGCAGAAGGTAAATACACAGTAACGACGGTAAAAGGGACCAAACATCAAGCGCCTATAATCATGATTGCTGGAGGATTAGGTGTATTTGAGCCGCGAAAACCACCTATTGAAGGCCTTGAATCCTTTGAAGATAAAGGCGTTGAATACATCATAAAGGACCCTGAATTGTATAGGGGTAAACGTTGTGTTATTGCCGGTGGAGGCGATTCAGCATTGGATTGGTCTATTTTCTTGGCTGAAAAGAAAATTGCAAAGGAAGTGGTATTGGTTCACCGCAGTAGTTCTTTTCGAGGACATTTAGATTCCGTTCAAAAGGTAATAAATATGGCCAAAACGGGTCAAATCAAACTCATAACCGAGGCCGAGGTAACAGGAATTGAAGGTAAAGATGGAGTAGAAGCTGTAACTGTTAGCCATCAAAAGACGGGCGATCAACGCCTAGAAACGGATCATTTCATTCCGCTTTTTGGATTAAAACCTAGTTTAGGACCAATTGCCAACTGGGGCCTAGAAATTGAAAAAAATGCCATCAAAGTAAATACCTTGGATTATTCAACCAATATTCCTGGAATCTATGCTATTGGTGACGTAAATACCTACGAGAATAAACTGAAACTAATCCTTTGTGGTTTTCATGAAGGTACACTCGCTGTTCAATCTGCATTTGCGCGTATTCATCCCGATAAGAAAAATATCCTTAAATATACAACGGTAAACGGCGTTCAAGGGTTTAATTAATTTCGAGTGGATAATCTTCCACCTCACCGTAATAACCCGTTTCATAACACGGATCATTTCCCGTATTGTATCCTGCGCGGATAACAAAACGTGCTCTAGATGTACCTGACTTAGCATCTGCCGGAACTTGTATATTAGTAACCACCTCTTGAGCATTGGCGTTAGTTGCTAAAACATAAGACTCACTGTCATCGGCATAATCACCATCCAAATTCCAATCAAAATAGGCATATACCCCATTATTATTTGTTGTTGTCTGATACTTAAGCGACAACTGATAACTTGTATTTTTAGAAACCCGAATGACCTTATTGCTATAATAAGAGCGTGGTGCAACTCCTGCAGTTTGATTACTCATTGCTGAAACACTAACGGCACTGATATAGTCTTCGGAAGCATCGGTAAAACTCACAACACACGGTTGTTTTTTGATGTTCCAAGTGTAATCATTTTTAGTACAGGCATTGCTAATTAGCAGGACAATAAAACTAAAAATCGAAAATGTAATTCGCTTCATCATAACTAAAATGGAGTTTTTGAAATTACTATTGGACCATTTACTAAAGACTTTTTGTAATAGGCTGATGACTTAATATTTTTAAATCCATGAACAATACTCCAAGTTATATCATGAATGTAAGTAGCCGCTACCACGCCAAGTGAAATCAAAAAATAATGTCTGTACCCATTTGCCTCTTCATAAGCCGCATCTGCGGAGGTTTGATCTACAGCATCATTATAATTGGCTAATGATGACGTTTCTAACACCTTACTTAACCCGGCAGCGCCTAAGGCTAAAACATATGTGGTACCCGTTAAATAACCATGTTGACCATTAGAAACCTTTGCAGAACCCCAACCCGGTAATATGAGTGACAAAAATGCGTTGATAGGTCCACCATTCCGTTTATAGGAAACAAGTGTAACATCAGTCAGGGTCTTAGAGTTATCACCAAACTTCAACGTCTTCACTTTGGTATTAAAGGTATACTTTCCGAACGGATAGGGTTGGCCAGAAATATACGTTGTATATTGCTCATAAGTTGGTTTCGTTGGGTCTTCATTTAAGATGCCTTTACCCGTAGATTTGACAATATCCGTTGTGGTCATCCATTCAACAGCTACAGAAATTTCATCGTGTGCGTTAACAAAATAGCCGAACTTTTTAATTGGTGTCATCCCCTCTTCGTGCAATGCTGACTGAACTTGTTTAAGAAATGTTGTAGACGCCATATCCTTCATGCTACTTAGATTTACCCCATTGGTATCAAAGCGTATGACGCAAGTGAAATTCGTTTGACCTACCAAAGAACCATCGGTGTGCTCATTGATGAGTGCAATCAGCTTTTTCTCAAGTTCCTTGTACGCAGTTGGATTCTCTGTGCGGTAGACATAGCCTTCACCCGATCGCTTTTCAAAAAATGTATTGATTTCTGCTATTTTACGACTTGCCTCAGGATGATTTGCATTGTATCCTAGTGCTTTCTTGTAATAGTTTCTTGCTTCGTACAATTTATTCGCTTGATAATATTCTTGGGCTATATCAAGTGCTTCATTTATTTTTCGTTCTAATTCAAGTTGTTCTTGTCTAATGCGTTCACGTTCTGCTTCTTCCCGAGCTAAGCGCTCTTCCTCTAAACGTTGACGCTCTGCTTCTTCTTTTTCGGCTTGAATTTGAGCAGTTGTTTTATAAAAAACGACATCAAGAATCTCAGCACCCCAGGATAGGCCTTCAAAACTGCGCCATTCATCCAGAATGTCTTTATTGGTAAGCGGTACATTTGGTGTATTACCTAAATCATACGCACCAATATTTACCGTAAATGTATGCTCCTTATTGTGATGATAATATTCGTAAACATCATCATAAATCCAAACACGCATTTTTATTTTGGTAATGGTGTAACCCGCATTGTTCTGTATATCTATCTTGAAGTTTTTTAATCCGTAGCCATTTGATGTGTATTCCCAACGAGCATAATTGGCAGTTGGCTAGTCTTGGGCGTACAATAATGATGTAAAACAAAGAAATATTGAACTAATCAAAAAAAGCTGAAAACTCGATTTCATTGGAGTAAGTTAAGGTTGCATGATAAAGATAGCGTTAATTGCGAATAAGAACATCACAGTAGAAATCTAATATGACTAAAATTTAAGTTTAGTTTTAGTTAGTTTTTAGGTCGTCAAGAGTAATTTTTCAGTAAATACCATTTCTATTCAAAAGAAAAACCGCCCCATAAAGGCGGTTTTTCTCTTTACGATATGTGCAGCTTAATCTTCTAGGTTAACCCCCTGTGGTAACCCAGTAAGCGCTTCTTTAATACGGCCCTCCAATTCTTCCATGAGTTCTGGATTATCCGCAAGTATATTTTTTACCGAATCACGACCCTGACCTAAACGTGTTTCTCCGTAAGAAAACCAAGAACCACTTTTTTTCAAGATATTCAATTCAACACCTAAATCAATGACTTCACCAATCTTCGAAATTCCTTCTCCATACATGATGTCAAATTCAGCTTTTTTAAATGGCGGAGCAACTTTATTCTTAACGATTTTAACCTTAACTCGGTTTCCTAAAACATCTTCGCCTTCTTTAATTTGGCTCGACTTACGGATATCGATACGCACAGAAGCATAGAATTTCAATGCATTTCCTCCAGTCGTCGTCTCAGGATTTCCAAACATAACGCCAATTTTATCGCGCAACTGGTTAATGAAGATACAACAACATCCAGCTTTATTGATAGATGCTGTTAACTTACGCAATGCTTTTGACATCAAACGTGCTTGTAAGCCCATTTGAGAATCACCCATTTCTCCTTCAATCTCTGCCTTTGGCGTTAACGCTGCTACAGAGTCTACAACGATTAAATCGATGGCACCTGAACGAATCAAATTATCAGCAATCTCCAAAGCTTGCTCTCCATTGTCTGGCTGAGAAATCAATAAGTTATCAATATCTACACCTAATTTTTTTGCATAAAATTGATCAAACGCGTGCTCCGCATCAATAATAGCAGCAATTCCACCCTGCTTCTGTACTTCTGCAATCGCATGTATTGCCAATGTTGTTTTACCAGACGATTCAGGACCGTAGATTTCAACTACACGACCTTTGGGATAACCGTTTACACCCAATGCTAAATCTAGTGTAATAGATCCTGTAGGAATAACCTCTACTTTTTCAACTGCAGAATCACCCAATTTCATTACTGCGCCTTTTCCATAAGCCTTATCCAACTTCTCCATGGTAAGTTGTAAAGCTTTCAATTTTTCTACATTTACTTCTTTTGCTGACATATCGTATTGTTTTGTGGAATATCGGTTATTCCTGATTGATGATACAAAGTTAAATCACGTTGTTCGTAAACTATTTACGACCTATTGATTTGCTGCTAAAATTTGTTGAATTTCTTGTCCATGTGCCTTCGTGTTCGGCTTTTCAATGACATGGGTGATCGTTTGATCTGGACCAACGATAAAGGTAGTACGGTGTATTCCGTCATACTTTTTACCCATAAATTGTTTCGGACCCCAAACCCCAAATGCTTCGATAATAGCCCTGTCCTCATCTACTAACAAGGAAAAAGGCAACTCAAACTTATCGGAAAATTTTTTATGCGAAGCTAAGCTGTCCGCACTAACACCAAAAACGCGTATACCCAAGCCAGACAATGCTGCATGATCATCCCGCAAGCTACAAGCCTGTGCTGTGCAACCCGGTGTATTGTCTTTCGGATAAAAGTAAATGACCCATGATGATCCTGCTAAAGTAGAAGAATCGATTACATGACCGTGTTGATCTGTTGTTGTAAACTGAGGTGCTTTTGACCCAACTGCTAATAAACCCATATTGACAAGTATTTAAACATTTATTTGACGAATATTTAATCAAATATACATATATTTCTATAGGATAAAACATTTCAAGAAAATTTGTTCGAAAAAGCATTCAATTTCACAACGGAACACCAACAAGAAACAAATCAAGAAATAAAAAAGAAAATCGCTGAGTTATTCTGTAAAGTCATATTTCACAAAACAAATTTTACTAGGTATAACTTTTTCCGTGTTTTTGCAGTAACTCGAATGCTTGATCCCATGTTGGAACAATTTTGGACTCATATCCATGGGTTTTACCTGTCGCTAGAGAGGAAAAGGCACGCATCGCTTTGGCATGTGAGCCTGAACGCATAAATTTCAGCATATCATCTCGGTTTTCCCAGACAGTTAATGTACATTGAAAGCCATTTATACGTCTCGCCTGACAAAACACATTCCCTTCGGCCTGTTGAGCTTGTTTGAATGATGGAACAGCAAACATCCAAAAGCGAATGTAACTCCATACTCCTTTAGGCTTTTACCCTGTAATTGACACGTACTGCATCATGAATCGTATGAATTGATCCAAATTAACATCTATACAGCTTTACTTCTTGTTAACATCATGTTCTGATGAAAGAATTTATAATGAGTAGTATAAAATGTGACCAATAACAATTCACTTATCAGTCAACCCAAGACCTAATCCAAACATTACAATAACCAGTGTCAAATGGAACAATAATACCTCCTTTTGCCAAAGAAGTCTGTCGCGCCATTGTTGTTCTGGATTAAATGGGTCAAATGCCAATGCTATTCCCATCGATGTAGCTGCTTGCATGTAATCCTTAACAAGGACTTATTGGTAAAACCAAGAATTAGAAAGCCGAAATACAAAAATTATATTAAATCACTAGTGTCCGATAAAAATACAAATTAACCATTTTGCTTTCTGAAAGCCTTGATTTTACTAGTGCTGCTGTCTCGATATCAAAAGTAAGCCCCCCCCCTTTTTAAGAACTACTAAATTT
>Ga0172373_10000901_pt1 | contig 48736 bp, 42 predicted proteins | sample Lak10m_2_FD_114546 | JGI IMG/M metagenome (GOLD analysis project Ga0172373, IMG submission 114546) | Freshwater microbial communities from Kabuno Bay, South-Kivu, Congo - kab_092012_10m | ecosystem: Environmental > Aquatic > Freshwater > Lake | place: Democratic Republic of the Congo... | reverse complement strand
TCCATGGACATCGTCTGCGTTGTAAAAATAGTTACATAGCTCACTATGCGCCTATTTTTACGCCTTGAAAATGAACAAAAATCCTGCGCGATTTGGGTACATTCATTCTTGGAAATCGCCTAACCGCATGGGCGGCGCGACCAAAAAGCGCAAACCTCAACATTTGCAGTATAAAATAGCCGACATCATGATGGATTGAACGTAAACTCAAAAGCTATGGCCGAAAGAACAAAAAAAAACAGCGTCAGGTACGGCGCCAAAAAAACAACGAGGAGTTCGGGTTCCGGTTCCGGTTCGCACTGGTTCAGGAACCTGTTCTTGCTCACTGTTGCCGGCGTGCTGTTTGTTTTTATAAGTTACCTGAGCTTCCTCGATTACAACGTCCGCGAACAATTCGACGGTAAACGCTGGTCTATTCCCGCCCATGTCTATGCCAACCCGGTCGAGCTTTATGCCGGTTACAACATCACTGTGGCAAAGTTCGAAGAGCTGTTGCAGCAATTGCATTACCGTAAAGATGCGCATTTATCGTTTGACGGCACGTATAGCCGGAACGGCTCGCAATTTATCGTTAAGACCCGCGATTTCACCTTCTGGGATACTGCGCAGCCCGGTACGCTGATGAAGCTGGATTTTACCGAAGCCGGCATCGCCTCGATTAGCGACGTAAAAAAATCCCAGGATATCGCCATCATCCGCATGGACCCGGTCCAGATCGGCAGTTTTTACCCGGCCATTAAGGAAGACCGCGTACTGATCAAGCTGGACGACGCGCCGGAGGCCTTGATCAAGGGCTTGTTGGCATCCGAAGACCGCGATTTCTACCAGCATTTCGGCATTTCGATGCGCGGCATAGGCCGGGCTATCTGGGCAAACCTGCGCGCCGGCGGGATGGTGCAGGGCGGCAGTACGATTACCCAGCAATTAGCCAAGAACTTTTACCTGAGCTCCGAGCGCAGCCTGGAGCGTAAAATAAAAGAGGCCTTAATGGCGCTGATCCTGGAGTTTCGTTACAGCAAGGACGAAATTATGGAGGCCTACCTGAATGAAATTTATCTGGGCCAGAATGGCGCCAATGCGGTGCATGGTTTCGGTTTGGCGAGTGAATTCTATTTCGGCAATTCGTTAAAGGATTTGCCGCTGGAGCAGGTCGCGTCACTGGTCGCCTTGGTGCGGGGGCCTTCCGAATATGATCCGCGGCGTTACCCCGAGCGCGCCGTGCAGCGTCGTAACTTGGTGCTGGATGAAATGGCCGCGGAAGGGTATCTCACTGAAAAACAAGTGCTCGACGCCAAGGCAAAACCGTTGAGCGTTATCCCGCGCGCGCAACGTGTCGGCAATCGTTATCCCGGCTTTCTTGAGCTGGTCAAACGGCGTTTGAAAGAAGAATACCGGGAAGAGGATTTCACCTCCGACGGCCTGAAAATATTTACGACCCTAGATACGCAAATCCAGGATGTTTTGGAAAAGACCGTAACCGGCAAATTAAATCAACTGGAAAAACTGCCTAAAGCGAAGCGCTTGCAAACCGCCGTTGTCGTCACGCGCCGGGATAGCGGTGAAATTGTCGCGATGGTCAGCGGCCGTGAAAATTCAGCGGGAGGCTTTAACCGCGCGCTGGATGCCGTGCGCCCCATCGGTTCGCTAATCAAGCCCGTTGTTTACTTGACGGCTCTCGAAAACCCTAAAAAATACACGATTACGACCAGCGTCAGCGATACGGCTATCGTGATCAGGGGGCAGAACGGCAAGGATTGGGCGCCTAAAAACTATGACCATAAGGAACATGGCCGCATCCCGTTACATACGGCGCTGGCGAAATCCTATAACCTGGCGACCGTGCGCATAGGCATGGATGTCGGCATCGCCAGGACGGCCAAGACCTTGAAAAACATGGGCGTCAGCAAAGAGGTCGAACTGGTGCCGTCATTATTGCTGGGCGCGTCCGAATTAACGCCGATGGAGGTGACGCAAATGTACCAAACCCTGGCCGGCGACGGGTTTTTAACGCCGATAAAAGCGATCCGCGCGGTGATTGCGGCAAACGGCGAGCATTTGCAGAGTTACCCGTTTAATGTCAAGCAGGCGATCGATCCTGCCGCGACTTATATCGTCAATACCATATTGCAGGAAGTCATGCACGAAGGCACGGGACACGCGGCTTATTCCGTGTTTCCATACGATTACGGCCTGGTCGGCAAGACCGGCACGACGAATGATTCAAAAGACAGTTGGTTTGCCGGTTATACCGGCGACTACCTGGCCACGGTCTGGGTGGGCCGGGACGACAACAAGCCTATCGGCTTGACCGGCGCGACCGGCGCGCTGCCGGTCTGGACCTCGCTGATGCGGCAAATATCAACGCAGCCGGTCACGCTGTTGCCGCCGGATAATATCAAAATCGTCGGCGTCGACCGGTACACGGGCTTGCTGGCGAATAATGCCTGCGGCAACGCCAGGGCTTATCCTTACATCGCCGGCTCGGAACCGACCCTGTACTCAGCCTGCGGCAACGAGGTGGTTGAACCGGAGAAATCATGGTTCGAAGAGTTTTTTCCGGATTGACCTGGTTCCCAAGCTCAAGAGATTGTGAAAGTATCCAGTATTTGGAGTACAAACCTAGGTTTGTACTCCGTATATATTATAAAAATCAATAGGTTGAAGCTTTTCAAATACAGGTTTTTGTAGGCTTTTAAAATACTTTCACAGCCTCTCAAGCTTGGGAATTCGGTCTTGGAAGCTGTAGCTTCCGGTGTCTTTAATTTAAAAGAGTATTCCATGAATAACATAAGCATTTTTCGCAATATCCTGATGGCTTTGTTGCTGGCGGCCGGTCCGGCCTATACGTTGGCAGCAGGGCAGCCGGTTGAACAATTGAAAGCCTTTTTAAACACCTCCAAATCGCTGACGGCCGACTTTAAACAAACCGCCATCAATGAAGCCGGCAATCCCACGCAAACCAGTTACGGCGTGTTTTACCTGCAACGGCCCGGGAAATTCCGCTGGGATTACCAAAAACCTTTCCAACAGCAAATTATCTCCACGTCGGGAAAGGTCTGGTTTTATGACACTGACCTGGAACAAGTAACGATCAAGAAGCTCGACGAATCGGTCGGTTCAACCCCGGCCTTGCTACTGAGCGGCGATGTGTCGCTGGAAGACAATTACACGATGGAACAGCAGGGTTCCGACGGCGATATGCAATGGGTAAAACTGCTGCCCAAGAATGACGAAAGCAGTTTTAAATACCTGCTGATCGGCTTGGAAAAAGGCATCCTCAGCGGCATGGAGCTCAACGATAATTTCGGCCAGTTGACGCGCATCTATTTTTCAAACGTCAAGCTGAATCCGTTTATCAAGCCGGCCTTATTTGAATTCCAGGCCCCCAAGGGCGCTGATGTGTTTTCCGAATAGCCCGCTTAAGATACCGGCTTAACCGATGCTGTTTGAAGACTTGAGCAAGCCCCTGGCCGACAGGATGCGCCCGCAGGTGCTCGATGATTATGTCGGCCAGCAACATATTCTCGCGCCCGGCAAACCGCTTTACGAGGCGATAGCGGCAGGCCGCCTGCACTCAATGATTTTCTGGGGACCGCCGGGCACGGGGAAAACCACACTGGCAAAACTCATTGCGAGGCATTCCGATGCCGAATTCATGCCGGTATCGGCGGTATTAGCCGGCGTCAAGGAAATCAGGGCCGCCGTCGCCGAAGCCAAGAAAATCCAGTTGGAGCAGCATCGGCGCACCTTATTATTCGTCGATGAAGTGCATCGTTTTAACAAAGCGCAGCAGGATGCGTTCTTGCCGCATGTGGAAGACGGCACGGTTTATTTTATCGGCGCAACGACGGAAAACCCGTCATTCGCGTTGAATAATGCCTTGTTGTCGCGCGCGCGGGTGTATGTGCTGCGCTCGTTAACGACTGAAGACTTATTGCAGGTGTTGGATAAAGCTTTGGGCGACAAGCAACGGGGATTAGGCCAGGCAAACGTCAACATGGCGGACGGGATTAAACATCAATTTGCCGTGGCTGCCGATGGCGATGCGAGAAGGCTGTTGAATTTGCTGGAGATCGCCGTCGAATTGGCCGCCGCACAGCAGCATGCTGAAATCGACGGGCAGATTGCCGGGGAAGTGTTGAGCGGCGGTGTCAGGCGCTTCGATAATCAAGGCGAAGAATTTTATAACCAGATTTCCGCATTGCACAAATCCGTGCGCGGTAGCTCCCCGGATGCGGCATTGTATTGGTTATGCCGCATGATAGACGGCGGTTGCGACCTGTCTTACCTGGCCCGCCGCATTGTCAGGATGGCGTCCGAAGACATCGGCAACGCCGATCCCAGGGGGCTGCAAATTGCGGTCAATGCCTGGGAAGCCCAGGAACGCCTGGGCAGTCCGGAAGGTGAGCTGACCTTGGCGCAAGCGGTTATCTACCTGGCCTGCGCACCGAAAAGCAATGCCGTTTACCGGGCCTACAACGCCGCGATGAACGACGCCCGGCAAAGCGGCAGCCTGGGTGTGCCGGTACATTTACGAAATGCGCCGACTAAATTGATGAAAGCGCTGGATTACGGCAAAGCCTATCGTTACGCACATGATGAACCAGAAGCCTATGCGGCCGGCGAGAATTATTTTCCCGAAGAACTGGCCGGGACGCGTTATTACCAGCCTGTAGAACGGGGGCTGGAAATCAAGATCAGCGAAAAACTGAGGCATTTGCAGGCCCTGGATAAAAATGCCGAGGGTCGCGGTTAAGCGGGTATGCTGCTGTGCGGGCGCAGGAGACGACAGGGTAGCTATTCAGATCCTTGCCTGAAGTGGCTGTGAAAGTATTTTAAAAGCCTATAAAAACCTGTAGTTGAAAATTTTCAACCTATTGATTTTTATGATACGTACGGAGTACAAACCTAGGTTTGTACTCCAAATACTGAATACTTTCACAATCCCTGAAGCGTGCCGCGCGCGCCTTCTCCGGCGCGTGGATAACGCGCCAATTCGTTGATGGCCCGCGTTTATGCCCCAGAGATACAGCACGCCCTACCGCAAGGGACTGAATAGTTACACAACGGGTAACCTTGCCCCGCCAGCTATTTTTCTTAACTTAATCGCGGCGAGGGTGTAGAGTGGCTGCGCTTTGCTGATGCCGCCTGATATAGCTTTTACACGCTTTTGTACAAAAAACCGGGAACTTGACGGTTCGGGGACTATCGGCTTTTCATTTCTGGAGCGATATTGCCGTCAAAGTAAATGAAAGGCGCAAGACTTAAGGTATATCCCGCTTTCGTTGTCTTGTACCGTTCGCTTGTCAACCTAAAACAGAGAGTTAGCCCATGAAAACCCTGGCCCTTGAAGGTGAGTTAACCATTTATACCGCCGCCGAACAAAAAACGTCCCTGCTCGCCTTTTTAAATAGCGATAACGAATTAGAACTTAATCTTGCCAACGTCAGCGAACTTGATACCGCCGGATTGCAGTTGCTGATCCTGCTCAAGCGAGAGGCCGCGCAAAGCGGGAAATTATTGCATTTTGTCATGCACAGCAAGGTGGTGCTGGATATTCTGGAATTGACCCGGCTGACAAGCGCTTTCGGCGACCAGGTGGTGCTGGCCCAAAATTAGGAGTGATCGCGATGAGTTTAGATAAAGACATGCAAGAGGCCTTGAGTACCTTTACTATCGAAAGCACTGAACTCTTGCAAAAGATGGAAGCCGGCTTGCTGGAGCTTGAAGATATCGAAGATTCCGGGGAAACCATCAACGCCATCTTCCGCGCAGCACATACCATCAAAGGTTCTGCCGGCATATTCGGGCTCGATCACATCGTTCGTTTTACCCATGTCGTCGAAAGCGTACTTGATGCGCTACGCGGCGGAAAACTGTCCGTTAGCCCGGAGCTGGTTGCCGTCCTGCTGCCCTGCTGCGACCATCTCAATATCCTGATACGCGATATTATCGACGGCAAGCTCGAAGAAAACCGGGAAATCACCGAATTAGGCGAGCACCTGTTGACGGCGTTGTCGCCTTACCTGGAAACGCCGTCGACGCCGAAAACCGGCGCCGTTATCGTCCAGGATAATACCGCGCGCGTCGAAACTATAGCCGGCGGCGTCACCGAAACCGGCAATTGGCTATTGTTCCTGCAATTTAACGAAAACTGCCTGCGCGACGGTATGGACCCCTTGGCGTTTATCCACTATTTGACGACCTTGGGTGAAATCATCGATTTGACGACCTTCAGCCATACCATGCCTGCCGCGGAACGCATGGACCCGGAAACTAACTACCTGGGTTTCGAAGTCATTCTAAAAAGCGAAGTCGACAAGGAAACTATCGAAAGCGTCTTCGAATTCGTGCGCGACGGCAGCCTTATCCATATCCTGCCGCTGGAGCACAGGATTCCTTACTATGTCGAATTGATACATGCGCTGAGCGAAGAAGACGCTTATCTCGGCGAACTGCTGATCAAAAGCGGCGTTATCACGCAGCGCGAATTGGAAGAAGGCCTGAAACTCCAGAAAGATCAATCCCAAATCCGGCCGCCGCCGGCCCGCATCGGCGAAATCCTCGTGGACCAACACGTCGTGCAGCAGTCGCTGGTGAATGCCGCCCTGGAAAAACAAAAACAGATCAAGGACAACAATGTCGGCAAAAACCACAACATACATATCGATGCCGAGCGGCTCGATAAATTGATCGACCTGGTCGGCGAGCTGGTCATTGCCACCGCCGCATCCCATTTGCAGGCTGTGCAATTCGGCAATATTGCCTTGCAGGAAATTAACGCCACCGTGATCAACCTGGTTGAAGAAGTGCGAGACAGTGCGCTGCAACTGCGCATGGTGCCGATTGGCGCCATTTTCAGCCGCTTCCAGCGCGTGGTGCGGGATGTCAGCAAAGAATTGGGCAAGGACATCAAGCTGGTCATCAGCGGCGCCGACACCGAGGTCGACAAAGCCATCGTCGAAAAAGTCGGCGACCCATTGCTGCACCTGGTGCGCAACGCGATGGACCACGGTATCGAACGCGCCGAACTGCGTATCGAACGCGGCAAACCGGCGCAAGGCACATTGCGCCTTAACGCCTGTCACAGCTCCGGCAACATCGTTATCGAAGTCAGCGACGACGGCGGCGGCCTGGATCGCGACAGAATCCACGCCAGGGCCGTTGAACGCGGCTTGATCCAGGCGGGCGCCGTATTGAGCGAGCAAGAGATCTATGCGCTGATTTTCGAACCCGGCTTTTCTACCGCCGAACAAATATCCAATCTATCGGGACGCGGTGTCGGCATGGACGTGGTCAAACGTAATATTGCCGAATTACGCGGCCTTATCCATATCGAGAGCCAGCCTGGGCAAGGCACTACACTGAGACTCCACCTGCCGTTGACGCTGGCGATTATCGACGGCTTCCTGGCCGGGGTCGGCGACACTTCGTATGTTATTCCGTTGGACCGGGTGCTCGAATGTGTGGAATTGCCGGCCGATGACAATCGCGATTACATGGAGCTGCGCGGTGAAGTGTTGCCGTTTATCCGGCTACGGCAGTTGTTTCGTAAAAACGGCGAGGCGGCGAGGCGGCAAAATGTCATCGTCGTTGAACACCTGGGCATGAAGGCCGGGCTGGTCGTCGACCGGCTGGCGGGTGAACTGCAAACCGTCATCAAGCCGCTGGGTAAATTGTTCGGCCATGTGCAGGGAGTCGGCGGCTCAACGATACTCGGTAGCGGCGAAGTGGCGCTGATTCTCGATGTGCCGGCCTTGCTCAAGCAGCAGGAGCAAAGCCTGGTTTCTGCTTGAAGACGCCAAGAATATGACGGCATGGACAGATATGCTCTGAACGGTCAAGTTTTCGGTTTTTCTGTGTCGATCATATTTATCTGCGTCACCTGCGTTCCATTTCTCTAACAGCTGGGCTGTTACGAAAAAATAATCCCCAGCTGTGCGCCTTTTGCCCGTATCGCAGGCCATTTTCAAACTAATCATTCATACGGTTCATGTCGCGGTACTTAAAACTATCGACCGCGTGCATATATCACAAGCGCCTGAGCTTTTATTTGCCATGATATTTCCCGGCGACCGCCTACTGCGATAAGGCAATAAGCTACGCCTAATGCATCATCTCAAACTATTCAGGAATACTTTCTATGAACCCTAAAAAAAACCAAGAAAATCCATCGGATGCCGGGTTAAATCCCGGACATGCCGTTTCCTTTCGTGACGGCCAACGGCCTGACGATGATCAATGCCGTTATGCGGTAAATCACTAGGAGCAAACCCATGAACACGACAGCAAATCCCGTCTTTACATCTTACCCGTATCACAACCACCTTAGCGGGCTTTTGATTTCCGCACTACTGATATTAGCCGTTTTATTGTCCTGTCCTGCGGCTTTCGCCGCGGAAAGCAAGCTTGCCGGCCTGGTCGTCGCTAATCTTAGCCCGACATTTGACCCCGCCATTAAACAATACACGATACCTAAAACGGCCACCTGCTCAGCGCCGGTAACCGCCACATTGACGGACGCCGGCCTGAAGCTGTATGTCGCCAACAACCCAACGACCAGCGGTGCAACCAGTAATTCCTGGTACTGCAACGCCGGCTCTAAGATCGACATCGTCATCTACCAAAACTGGACGGAAGTTGACCGCTACACCATCACCGCAGTCCAGCAAGCTTCGCCGCCACCGCCACCACCTGTCAGCGGCAAGTTGAGCGGCTTGACGGCCTCAGGCCTCAGCCCCGCTTTCGATCCTGACATTACGGACTATACCGTTCCGCAACCGGCCAATTGCGCCGTTCCGGTTAGCGCCACGGTCGCCGATCCCACTAATCCCAACCTGAAACTGTATATTTCCAGCAACCCCACCAGCAGCGGCGCCACCGTCAATGCCTGGGTCTGCGACGGCAAAACGAAAGTCGACATCGTAATTTATGACGTCTGGAACGAAGTCGGCCATTACACCATTACGCCTACCGGCACCGTTCCCGTTACCTTGCCGACCGATCCTGACCCGACTCCGACAACGCCTACGCCGGTATCGGAAGCTAATCCACTCCCCGAACCCGATCCAGCCCCACCGTCTTTGCCGGCCCAAGCACCGATCAGCCAAGCCGATGCGATACGTTTCCTCGACCAAGCCAGCTTCGGTCCCACGCCAGACAGTATCGCCGCCGCGCAGGCAGTGGGCCGGGACTACTGGATGGCCGAACAAGCCAACCTGCCGATTGCCGAGATAGACGATAACCTCGACATCAACCAATTGTACGGCCGCGTTTTTAAGGATATGCACAGCGCTCCCGACCAACTGCGCCAACGCATGGTGTTCGCGCTAAGCCAGGTCCTGGTCGTGTCGTCCAATAAAAACATTTATGGCGATGAGCTGATTCCGTGGGTCAGGTTGCTCAACAAGCATGCTTTCGGCAATTACCGCTCGTTGTTGCGCGAAGCCAGCCTGAGTCCTGCGATGGGCAAATATCTCGATTTAGCCAACAGCATGAAGGCTACCGCCAGCACATCGCCTAACGAGAATTACGCCCGCGAATTAATGCAATTATTCACGATAGGCTTGAACCAGCTTAACCAGGACGGCAGCTTGAAGCTCGATGCCGAAGGCCAGCCTATTCCCACTTACGACCAAAATACCCTGCGCGAAGTGGCCCGGGCATTGACCGGCTGGACTTATCCGACTAAACCCGGCCAAACGCCTGGCAGCAACAACCAGGAATATTTCACCGGCTTGATGGAGCCGAGGCCGCAAAACCACGACACCGGCGCGAAGACCTTGTTGAACGGCGTCGCCGTGCCGGCCGGCCAAACCTTAAGCCAAGACCTCGATGCGGTGCTGGATAATTTGTTCCAGCATCCCAACCTGCCGCCCTTCATCGCAACGCGCCTGATCCGATCGCTGGTGACGAGTAATCCCAGCCCCGCTTATATCCAACATGTCGCCGATGCCTTCGTCGACAACGGACAAGGCGTGCGCGGCGATTTGTGGGCGGTGCTGAAAGCCGTACTCACCGATGCCGAAGCCACCGGCGTACCGGCCGCTGAACACGGCCATCTTAAAGATCCGCTGCTGCATATCATCGGCATGGGCCGTGCATTAGGGGCTACAGTCGGCGACCCGAGCATGTTCATGTACCTGTTCCGCAACCTGGGCCAGCAAGTCTTATCGCCGACCACGGTGTTCAGCTTTTATTCGCCGATGGCGGCGCTACCCGCCAACCCTGGTTTGTATGGGCCGGAATTCCAGATTTACTCACCGGGACTTGCGATTGAGCGCGCGAACTTCATTTACCAAATCCTGAGCGGACAACTCGGTTCCTCGTTCAGCATCGACATGACGCCTTTCAACGCCGTTGCGAACGATTCCGCCGCGCTGGCGGAGCAAGTCAACCAGCGCTTGATGCAGGGCCGCATGTCCGACGATTTGCGGCAAACCATCGTCACGGCGACTAACGCGACGCAAGGCACCGGCAACCGTGTCTTGGGCGCGCTGTACCTGGCCGCGATTTCCAGCGAATACTCCGTGCAACGCTAACTTATTTTTTCGAGGAACTACCATGAACAACGAATACAACCCTCAACGCCGCAGCTTTCTAAAATTAAGCGCGGGACTGACCTGCCTCGGCATGTCGGGTCTCGGCTTAGGCCTTGGAATGCTGCCGCGCGCGGCTCGCGCCAGCCAGGTCAACGACTATAAGGCACTGGTTTGCATCTACCTGGCCGGCGGCAACGACGGCAATAACTTGATCGTGCCGCTGGACTCAAGCCGTTACAGCGCCTATCAAAACATCCGCGGCAACCTCGCGTTATCCGGCAACAAATTGTTGACGCCGATCAGCGACGGCGACGGCAATTCCTATGCGCTGCATTACGGGCTAAGCGAAATGAATCCGCTGTACAACAGCGGACAGTTGGCCGTGCTCTTAAATACCGGCATGCTGCAACGCCCGCTGACACGCAGCCAATATCTGCAAGGCTTATACGCGCCCAGCAACCTGTTTTCGCATTCGGACCAGGCCGTGCAAATGCAGACCGGCCAGCCTTATGCGAACGGCACCGGCTGGGGCGGGCGCTTGCTGGATGTCTTGGGTGGGGCCCAGGACAACCTGGCGGCCGTGTCGGTTTCGACACCGTCCCTGCTGCTGCAAGGCAACAGCGTCAGCGGCAATGTCATCGTGCCGGGCAACAACCTGAGCCTGTCCGGGATGAACATCTGGCCTTCTTCCGCCGCCGCCGCGCGCCGGCAAGCCGTCGACCAGATGCTGACAATGGACGGCGGCAGCCTGATTAGGCAAGCCGCGAACCAGACAATGGCTGACGGCTTGGATTTGGCGGATGCGTTAAGCTCAAATAATAGTTTGCCTGCATTGGCGACAACATTCCCCGGCACCAGCCTCGGCAACCAGCTTAAGGAAGTCATGCGCTTGATACGCCTGCGTTCGCAAGCAGGTCCGGGACGGCAGGTGTTTTTCTGCACGCTGGGCGGCTTCGATACGCACGGCGGCCAGGATTGGCAGCAATGGGATTTGTTCATCCAGCTTTCCCAAGCGCTGGCGGCGTTTTACGATGCCGGCGTGGAAACCGGCCTGTCTCAGCAAATCACGACCTTCACGGATTCCGAATTCGGCCGCACGCTGCAATCCAACGGCACCGGCAGCGACCATGCCTGGGGCAGCCATCAACTGGTGCTCGGGGCTGCCGTGCAAGGCGGCATTTACGGGCAACTGCCGGAGTTTGCGCTGAACGGCCCGGACGACGCCAACGGCCGCGGCGTGTGGATACCGAAAATTGGCACCGCGCAAGTCGGCGCGACATTGGGCCGCTGGTTCGGAGCTTCGGAAGAGGAACTTGCCCTGGCTTTCCCCAACCTCGGACAGTTTGCTTCCAGTGATGTTGGTTTTATGGCGCCCTAACAAGCGCTGATTGATGGATTCCGTTCGTGATGCGCTTGTCGAGCCACGAACGGAATCACCCTATTTCCGACGATTTCTTGCTGAAACGGCAATGCCTGAGCGATGATTTTTTTATACGGGTGGAACTCTGGCTGCAGACCATACGGTTAATGCCTTCCAATCCGCGTTTCAAACCAATGACTCTCGCATGACCAGCCTGATGCAGGCGTCTACCTGCTCATGATAGAACTCGGCGCTTATCCAACGGTCGCCGACCGCGGCCAGCCTGCCATCGAGATAAACCAGCGGCATCATCTCGCGCTCCCAAGGCGGAATGCCCGCCTCCTGGAACAGCTTTTTCAACGCATGGCGGCCGTTACGTTTCGGCAGGCGGATTTTTTCACCGCCGCTACGGAATCTCACCTCGATACACGCATTTTCCCAGCACTCGCGCAGGATACCCGTCGATGCCGGCATACAGGCCAGCCTATGCCGGTTCGTAACGCGCAAGGAAGTTTGCCCGTTTAGCCAGCAGGTATCTAACGGGATTTCCCGTTCAACCGGCGACAGGCAATACAATTTATTCCGGTAGCGGCGGATACAATAACCCGGCCCCGCCAACACGGGGTCACCGTCTTCCCTGGCCGCCAGCACCTCGGATGATATATGCGTTCAACAACACGCTGCGCCGGCATTTTTAAGCCCAATCGCCGGAACCATTGCCGGATCAGCAGTTTTTGCCGTAACGGCGGATAAGCCGTTAAGCGGCTGATGTCCAGCGTGCTGTCGGCGGCATTGCAAACAGCCGCCATTAAATCATCGACGACTTCAGCGATGACCTGCTCCGCATCGGCGCAATGCCCGGCCGAGCGCGCCACGGTTTTATCCAGTGCCGGCCAGCGTTGTTTCAATAACGGTACGATGTCGTTGCGCAAAAAATTACGGTCATAGTCGTTGCGCTGGTTACTCGGGTCTTCAACCCAGGCCAAAGCGTGGGCTTTCGCATAAGCGTCAATCACCTGTTTAGCGACATCCAGCAACGGCCTCAACAGCACTCCCGGCCCGAATGCCATGCTGCGTGGAATTCCGGATAAGCCGCGCAAACCGCCGCCGCGGAATAATTGCAATAACACGGTTTCCAATTGGTCTTCACGGTGCTGGGCGACGAGCAAGACATCATCGACAATCATCAATGATTTCAAGGCATGGTAACGGGCATTCCTGGCCGCCTCTTCCGGGCTTTCGCCCGGTTTTGCACCAGCCTGGACGCGCAACACTTTAAAATCAACGCCCAGGGCCTGCGCGGTTTTTTCGCAATGCTGCGCCCACGCCCCTGCTTCCGCCTGCAGGCCGTGATGCACATAAACCGCAGTGATTTTATCTTTAAGCGCCGGTATCGATGCGCACAAATGTAACAAGACATGGGAGTCAATGCCGCCGCTATAGCCGATATAAATATGCCGCGGCGCGTTATGCCGGCTTAATGCGGAGGCAATGAGATGTGGTGACAGCGGCACGGACGTGTTAATCAACCGTCCATTGCACCAGGCCGCTATAAGCCGTAGCCAAAACAACCAGGCCGAAAGCAATGCGATACCAGGCAAAAATAATGAAATCGTGGTGGCTGATATAGCGCAACAAACCCTTGATGGCGAGTAACGCGCTGATGAAAGCGGCGATAAGGCCGACGGCAAAATAAGGCGCATCGCTGGCAATATCCAGTAATTCGCGATGTTTGTATAATTTGTAAAAACTCGCGACAACCAGGGTCGGGATCGCCAGGAAAAACGAAAATTCGGTCGCCGCTTTGCGCGACAAGCCGAATAACAGGCCGCCGATAATCGTTGAACCCGAGCGCGAGGTGCCCGGAATCAGCGCGCAGGCCTGGGCGAATCCAAGCATCAACGCATCCAGCGGCGTCAAATCATCGACATCATGAACCCGTATTTTATGCTCGCGCTTTTCCGCCCAGATAATCACGAAAGCGCCGGCGATAAACGCCAGTGCGACTGGAACCGGCTTGAACAACACCCGGGTAATATAATCGCCAAACAGCAGCCCCAGGCTCGCCAGCGGCATAAACGCAATCGCCAGGTTCAATGCGAACTTCTGCGCCGGCCGCCGGCTGGGCAAACCGGTGATAACGGCTGTAATTTTGGCGCGGTATTCCCAGCAGACGGCGAGAATGGCCCCCATCTGGATGACGATTTCAAATATCTTGCCTTTGTCATCGTTGAAATGGAGCAAATCGCCGACCAGGATTAAATGCCCGGTGCTCGACACCGGCAAAAACTCGGTTAAGCCTTCGACAATGCCCAGAATAAACGCTTTAATCAATAATATAAGATCCATAGGTATAGATAAGGAGGAACATGGAAACGCCGGTATGGCCTGAATACCAGGAGTCAGCCGGCACCCGCTTGCCTCGGGTGAGGTCTATTTAATTTCAAATTCCGTTAATATCTCATCAGCCTGCAACTCGATAATCTCGACATGGTCGACGCGAGCAGTGACCGGCCCTTTGTGGCACCATTTGATAAATTTTTCTATCGTTACATGTTCGGCCTCGGCAATTATTTCAACACGGCCATCCGGCAGGTTCCTGACGCTGCCGCCTACCGCAAAATGCTTGGCTTTATTTTGCGTAAACAGGCGAAAATAAACGCCCTGAACGCGCCCGGATACCAGGACTTTAACTCTGCGCATCACTTGATTATTCTCCAGCAGTAATGAATTTTGGGATTGCGGGCAAAATCCTCCGGGATTGTCGCCGCGGTAATATCTTCTATGTTTAAGCCCGGCAACGCCTCGTTGTCGATTTTAAAACGCCTGAAATTCGTCGAAAAATATAATACGCCGCCAGGGGCCAGCAATTTAACGGCCTGTTGGATGAGCCCTACATGATCCTTTTGTATGTCGAACGCATCGTCCATGCGCTTGGAATTGGAGAAGGTTGGCGGATCGAGGAAAATCAGCTCATAGTGCTTGCTATGCGGGTTCCCTGCTTCCTGGGCCAACCATTCCAGGCAATCGGCCTGGATATACTCATGCTGCCCGACTGTTTTATTCAGCGCCATATTATTTTTCGCCCAATTGATATAGGTATTGGACATATCGACCGTGGTTGTCGACTTGGCCCCGCCGACTGCGGCGTGTACCGTCGCGCTGCCGGTATACGCAAACAGGTTTAAAAAACGCTTGTCTTTGGCGGCTAGCTGGATCATCAGGCGTATCGGCCGGTGATCCAGGAACAATCCGGTATCGAGGTAATCTTCAAAATTGACCAATAAGCGGCAAGCGTTTTCCTCAATGCAGTGAAACCGGCCGCTATCGCCATGTTTTTCATATTGGTCGGTGCTGCGTTGCTTGCGGCGTATTTTTAAAAAAACATTATCGGGGCTAATAGCCAGCACTTTGGGTATTTCGGCCAACAATCCCGCCAGCCGCAGGTTGGCTTTGTGCGGGTCGACGGTTTTCGGCGGTTCGTATTCCTGAACATTGACCCAGGTCTGCTCGCCCCGGTAAATGTCCACGGCAACGGAATATTCAGGCAAATCGGCGTCGTAGACGCGATAACAGCTTATCCTGTGCTGCTTCGCCCATTTATCCAGTTTTTTCAGGTTCTTGCTGAGGCGGTTCGCAAAGCTTACCGCTCCCTGCTCACGCTCCTTGCCCACATCCCTGTAGGCAAACATTTCCGCACCGGCATCCGGCGTTGCCTGCCGGCTGTTCCCTACTACTTGCTGCAGGCGCTCTTCGGAGGTTTTTGCCTTCGGGATAAAAAAAGCGCTTTTATCGATGTCCAGGCGCAATAACTTACATTCCAACGCGCCGTTATATAAGGTCACCGGCTTCTGTGAACGTATGCCTAAACGAAAACCCAGCTCGGGGTCGCTGATTATCAACGCCGCTTTCCAGCCAATAAAATGCGCTTTTAATGAAGCGCCGAATTTTGTATACAATTCTGCGGTGTCCGCCGCTTCGCCTAAACGCTCTCCGTAAGGCGGGTTGCAGATCAGCAGCCCCGGCTTCCAGCTTTCTGCAGGCGCGGCATCTTCTATATCGCGGCGCTCGACATGAATCTTGTTATGTAATCCGGCATTGGCAATATGGGTCAGCGCCGCATTGACGGCCTGGCGGTCTTGATCGAAGCCGACGATAACCGGCAATTTAGCCAAACCGGCTTTTTTGCGTTGCTCGGCTTCGGCGCATAAATTTTTCCAGCATTCGGCATCGTGCTGTTTCCAGCCGGTAAAGCCGTAATAATCGCGCAACAGGCCGGGCGCATAATCGGCGGCTATCATCGCGCCTTCCAGCAGCAATGTGCCTGAGCCGCACATCGGGTCGATTAATGAGCCGCCAAGCGCTGCGATTTGCGGCCAGCCGCTACGCAACAGCATCGCCGCCGCCAGGTTTTCCTTGATGGGCGCTTTAATAGTGATGTCGCGATAACCGCGCCGGTGCAGGCTGGCGCCGGACAGGTCCAGGCTGAGCTGCGCGCTTTCACCGGAAAGATAGACATTAATACGGATATTGGGCTGCTCGGTATCGATAACAGGCCGCGTACCAAAACGTGCACGCATCTGGTCGACGATCGCATCTTTAACTTTTAATGCGCCGAAATGGGTGTTATTGATCGCCTGGGAGTTTTTTGCGCTGAAGGTGACGGCAAAGCTGTCTTCGGGGTTAAGATGCTCAAACCAGTCGATTTTTTGCACGCCGTTGTATAGATCCTGCTGGGTTTTGACCTCAAACGCGCCCAAAACCAGTAAAACCCGGTTGGCTATTCTTGACCATAGGCAAGCGCGGTAGGCCGTTTCCAAATCGCCTTGAAAAGCGACGCCGGCCATCGTCGTTTTAATAGGGTTAATACCCAGCGACTGAAGCTCTTCGGCAAGAAGATTTTCCATCGCCTTGGGCGTACTGGCAAATAATGCGTAACTGGTCATAAAATAAAATAAAAGGCCTTGTGCAAAACAAGGCCTTAGATTACAAACTACTAATGCACCGAATTCACATAACGGCGCGGAAAAGAGGCGCTTACTGGATTTTGATCAGCTCAACATCAAAGATCAATGTTTCATTCGGGCCAATCAAACGCCCTGCGCCGCTCCCGCCATAAGCGAGCTCAGAGGGAATATAAAAACGGTATTTAGCGCCTTCTTTCATTAACTGGACGCCTTCGGTCCAGCCTGGAATCACGGCGTTTAACGGGAATGTTGCGGGTTCTCCCCGTCCGTAAGAACTGTCAAACTCTTTACCGTCGAGCGTTGTGCCCTTGTAATGCACGGTGACGCTGTCTGTTGCGGAAGGCGATTTATTGCCCGTGGCGGGGGTTAATATTTCGTACTGTAAACCGCTGGCCGTCGTTACAATATTGCTTTTTTTAGCATTGGCGCTAAGAAAAGCGAGACCCGCCGCTTTATTTTCTTCGGGAGTGGTTGCATTGGCCATTGAAAACATTGTAATTCCTATAAAAGCAGCAGCGACAATTGAAAGAACTTGAGTTTGGATTTTTCTCACGGTTTCCTCTTTATTGTGGATAAAAAATGATAGTTTATCAAAAAACCGGCGTTAGCCTGTTTTCATTTTGCATTGGTTTAATTGCCGTTGAAACTGTTTTGCCTTGCCGGAAACTTTGTCTGCTATCCGCCGTAACCAGGCTTTTCTTAAATAGGTTTTGTGCTGATAACCGCTATGCCCTTCGTGATAGGCCAGATACAAGTTTTTTGCATCGCTTTTGGCGATATGCAGTTTAGCGTGGCTGATATGGCAATACCAGCCGATGAAATCCGCCGAATCATCAAATTCATCGCGGTCAGCCCACCAACTGCCTGCGCTGCCTTGGTAATCATCCCAGGTTTCATCCTTGGCCTGGGCATAGCCATAGGCGCTGCTGTCCCTGAACCACGGGATAATGCCCAAAACCCAAGGTCGCGGCGGTTTTGCATCGGCGACAAAATGCGATTCCTGGTACATAATCGCCATAAGGACAGGTATCGGGACTCCCCATTTTTGATAAGATTTTCGCGCATCATCGTACCATTCGTCCTTCTCGGTAAAGGTAGCGCATAGATCGTCACTGTTTTTAGGGGGTACAGCGGTGCAAGCCGTTAAAGTGGCTAGTAAAAAAAACGTCAGCAGCTTTGTCATGATGGTAAGAAGGGTATAGCTTTTGCTGAAAACAATTAAACGTGACAAAAAAGCTAATATTAACAATAAACTATAACAATACGCACGCACTGTGCTAATTATAGGGTTATCAGTGAGGAAATAAAGATGATTTCGCAATCAAAACGGCCCTATCGCAAAAACCTGGCATTACCGGGCTTGATCTATATGGAAGAAAATGAACAAGCCGTTACCGTTCAAAACCTTTCGATAACCGGTGCGCTTGTCAAACTATGCAATGATGCCTACGGCGATGATATTAAACATATTTTCAATGTCATATCGGTATCGTCAATCGTCGACCTGTACATCCCTGAATTACGGTTGGCGGGTGAAGCTGAAATTGTCAGGGCCGATACCACAGACAATCATCACACGGTGCTCGCGCTGGAATTTAAAAGCGTTAGCCATTGTGTTGATAAATGGCAGTACAAAAGAAAAGCGTATAGAAAAATCCTGGCGGATACCGGCAGGATTTTATTGAACGGCAAATGTTACGACTTCACTTCCGTCAATGCGTCTGTCGATGGCTTAATGATTCGCCTGGCGGACCCTATTGCTGTTGAGGAAGGAACGATAACGCGGTTCGAATTTAAACGCCTGGGATTAAACGGCAAAAGTAAAATTATCTGGGTCGATGCGCTTTCCGACGAGGGGACCTTTATCGGTTTACAGTATTTGAATATACAGAAAGATGACATCAAAGGTTTGCCTGGTTTTCATGAATAATGCTTTCGTAAAAATTTGCAGCCTTACCAAGGGCGCAATAAACCAGGCCTGCAGAAGCCCGCACTGAACCAGCCCATAGAGATATTCGGCGGCAATATGGTAGAATTTCAACCCGTCGGATTCCCAAGATCCAAGCTGTAAGCACCGGTTTTCTCTGCGAATCGGATGCGGCGCTTGGGCCCCGGACACAACGATACCTCTTTCAGCCCGTATGCTGAAGATTGATTGAAACCATAATGTTGAAACCACCTCCACTTGATAAAATCCTATGAACAAACCCAAAAAAGTCGCGATTCTCACGGCGGGCGGACTAGCTCCCTGTCTCAGCTCCGCTATCGGCAGCCTTATCGAACGCTATACCGAAATTGATCCTACGATCGAAATCATTTGCTATCGTAGCGGCTACAAAGGCCTTTTACTCGGAGACTCTTATACGGTAACACAGGAAGTCCGCGAAAAAGCAGGGCTTTTGCACCGCTTCGGCGGCTCACCGATAGGCAACAGCCGCGTTAAATTGACTAATGTCGCCGATTGCATCAAACGCGGCCTCGTCCTGGAAGGCCAGGACCCGCAAAAAGTCGCCGCCGACCAGTTAATTAAAGACGGCGTGGACATCCTGCATACCATAGGCGGCGACGATACCAATACCGCCGCCGCCGACCTTGCCGCGTTCCTCGCAAGAAACAATTATGGTTTAACGGTTATCGGTTTGCCTAAAACCGTTGACAACGATGTTTATCCCATCAAGCAATCACTAGGCGCATGGACGGCTGCCGAACAAGGCGCACGTTATTTCTGGAATGTCGTCGCTGAAAACAATTCCAACCCCCGCATGCTGATCGTCCACGAAGTCATGGGCCGCAACTGCGGCTGGCTGACTGCCGCGACTGCGCAGGAATACCGCAAAATGCTGGCGCGTGCGGAATGGCTGCCTGAGTTGGGCCTGGATCGCAAAACCTATGAAGTCCATGCCGTGTTTATACCGGAAATGGCTATCGACCTTGCCGCCGAAGCGGAACGCCTGCGCGCCGTCATGGATAGCGTTGACTGCGTCAACATCTTTGTTTCCGAAAGCGCCGGCGTAGAAGCGATCGTTGCCGAAATGCAGGCAAAAGGCCAGGACGTGCCGCGCGATGCGTTCGGGCATATCAAGCTCGACGCCATCAACCCCGGCAAATGGTTCGGCGAACAGTTTGCCGCGATGATCGGCGCGGAAAAAACGTTGGTGCAAAAATCAGGTTATTTCGCCCGCGCTTCCGCCGCCAACAGTGAAGACGTCCGCCTTATCAAGTCATGCGCCGATCTTGCCGTTGAATGCGCAATGCGCCGCGAATCCGGCGTCATGGGTCACGATGAAGATAACGGCGGCGTTTTGCGCGCGATAGAATTCCCGCGTATCAAAGGCGGAAAACCTTTCGATCTCGATACGCCCTGGTTCAATCAAACCTTGGCCGAAATCGGCCAAGCTAAAGGCGCAAAAGTCGACACCAGCCATTAAGCCGTGCGCTCATCGTGATAATACATAAGTCAGTTTAAGCTCGTCATTCTGGCAGGGATTGCCGGAATCCAGGCTGCATGGATAGCTCGAAGTTACCGTCCCTGGCCTGGATACCCGCTTCCCGGCGAGTATGACGACATTTGTGCATAACGATGAGAGCCGTGTGTGGGTAAACCTTGATCGTTTACCCACAACGCCTTAACCATTTAAGTAACGCGCACGCTTACAATACAACTATTTGAAGCATTCGCAATGATTACCCGACAAAACCTGGAAGGTTGGTTTGCTGTGGATGCCCCGGCTTAAGCGTAGCCTTGTTGACTTAAGCAATTCGCTGAGCGGAGTCGAAGCGAACAACTGGCTGTCAGCATTTTGAAAAACACCTATCCACAAAACTCGACTGTCTCGTAAGAAAACAATTGTGTTCACCCGGTACGAGGCTACACTTTGATTTTTATAGGGAGCATAAGCTATGTATGCAACGAACGTCAGAAACTTAAAGCGTAATCCGTCAGAAGCACTCAGGCATGCCGAACAAGAACCCGTATTGATTCTAAAAGGCAATCAACCGAATGCCATGATTTTAAATATAAAAAGTTCGTTCGGTGATACTGGCGAGCAACTTAAACCCGCTTTGGCAGCCAGTTTATTTAAAGATAGAGCCTTGTCGTTAGGCGCTGCTGCGCAAATCAGCGGCTTAAGCCTGTCTGAATTTATTGATCATTTAACCCAGTTGGATATTGATTTGGTGGCGCCTGATCAACAAACACCCAAGGAACTGAAAATTCTTGATTCATGGCTGTCGTAATTGCAGATGCCGGTCCGTTAATCGCGCTGGCTAAAATCAACCAGCTCTATTTATTGCCCGCTCTTTTTACTGAAATAATGATCACTCAGGCCGTTGCGGATGAATGCTTGCGTGGGCAATCAGGTGATGCGCTCTTAATCAAACAGGCTTTGGATTCGGGTTGGCTGCAGTGTGTGGACAATCCGGTATTTAAGCACCCTTTATCAAGAAGCCTGGGATTAGGCGAGCAATCCAGCATTGAGTATGCCTTACAAACAGAGGGTAACACCTTGTTAATTCTTGATGATGGATTAGCGCGTAAACAAGCACTGCGCAAGCAATTGCTTATAGTCGGCACAGCCGCGCTGTTGTTTGCCGCGCAACGTAACGTATTGATTGCCGACGTTGAGGCAGTAATCGCTGAGCTTAATCAAGTGGGTTATAGTATTTCAGCGGCAGTGCTTACTCAATTGAAAGGTGGAATGAAATGAATCATTACTTTTGGATGGGCGAACAGACGGTAAACTGTATATTGGGGCTGTATCTTTCCTAAAGACAGCATTATGTCGGCAAGCCATGACTTTTCTCACTTTGATTACCAAACCGCTAGCTCTATGTCCTCAATAAACCAGCAACTTTTCCAAATCTTGCAAACTGTCCAAAGTCCTGGTGATTTTTATACGAAGGGCGCTATCGAAACCTTTCCTCCGCTGGTCGAAGTTGACGGTGTAGGGCGGGTTGCATTGCCGTTATTGCCCCTGCAGACAGAACACTTAGTAGCGGTGGCCGAACGCGCACCTTATGGACGTGGCCAGGAAACCTTAGTCGATACCGAAGTGCGCCGTACCTGGCAAATTGACGCGAGCCGAGTCACACTGGGCGGCAAGCATTGGCAAACCACGCTCGACCGTATTGTCGACCGTGCTGCGTTGGGTTTGGGCGTCAACGATAAAGTCGAAGCAGAACTCTATAAACTGCTGGTTTACGATACCGGCAGTTTCTTTATCAGCCATCGTGATACCGAAAAAGCCCCAGGCATGTTTGCCACGTTGGTGATTGTACTGCCTTCGAGCTACAGCGGTGGTGAGCTGGTTGTGAAACACCTGCAGCAGGACGTTAAACTGGATCTGCGCTGTACTGACCCTGCCGAAATCGCTTGCGCTGCATTTTACGCCGATTGCCTGCATGAAGTGTTGCCCATCACCGAAGGTTGCCGGTTGACCTTGATTTACAACCTCATGCGCGCGAACAAAAAATTGCCGCTGCCCACACCGCCTGATTACCGCCATGAACAAGACACGGTTGCGGCCTTGCTGACTGAGTGGGCGGAACGCCTGAGTATGGAAAACGCTGAAAAAGAAACACCGGAAAAACTGATCTATTTGTTGGAACATGCCTATACTCAGGCCGAACTCGGCTTCGACGCCCTAAAAAATACCGATGCCGCCATTGCCGAAGTGCTGGTCGCCGCCGGCGGACAAGCCGATTGCGACATCCATCTGGCCTTGGTGTCGATAGAAGAAAGCGGCGATGCCGAATATACAGGATACGGGCGTTATCGTGACGACGACGCTTTTGAAGTGGGCGAAGTGTATGAGCGCACCGAAACCGTTTCCGACTGGCGGCGACCCGATGGCGGTAAACCGGAATTGCCTACACTGCCTTTTGCCGAATATGAATTCTGCCAGCCCGATGCCTTCGAAAACATGGCGTTTGACGATGTGCAATTCCAGGAAGCCACCGGCAATGCCGGGGCTTCGTTTGAGCGTACTTACCATTGCGCGGCCCTGGTCTTGTGGCCGCACAGCTATTATTTGGCGATCATCAACCAAGCCGGTTTCAGTGCCGCCTTGGCTGTGCTGCAGGAACTTTGCCGGGGTTACGAAGCGGCTGGCGATAAAACCCAAGGCTCACGCCACTGGCAAGATGCCCATCGTTTGGCGGGCTATATGCTGCGTGACTGGCTGCAACAATGCTTAGGTCACCAAAGCGTTTATAGTCGTGACAGCCGTCTACGGGAATTTTTGGAATGTCTATATTGCTTGCAAGATAACCAACAGATTGCCAGGTTTTGGTCATTATTCGCAGAAAACGGCATATGCAACAAGGACGACTGCGCCATGCTCGTGCAAGTTGCCGGGCTGTTGCCGTGGCCGCAAGTGGTGGAAGGATTGACTCGTGCAGTCAGCATCATGGCTGGCAATAAAGCCCAGGAAGCCTGCGCCGCCTTGCTGGCGAGTTTTAGCCAGGCCCATCCCGATACCGCCAAAGACCTCGGCGCCGCCGCCCGTGTGTTGTTTGAGGCTTTGCCTGGCGATGCGGCGCGTTTTGCCCATCTTAATCCTTGGGATCATGCCCGCATGGCGGTCAATGATGGCTTGGTTGTTGATGTGCTGGCCGGGTTCAGCGGCATAGACGCCGCATTGGCGGAAACGGCGCTCGACTACCTGCTGGCTTGGCCTGGTACCTATAAAATGGATGCCGTTTTAGCGCCCGCCGCACTGAGCTTGGCAGGAGCAGGGGCCAGCCGTAACCTGCCCGTTGCTGTGCGCCTACGACTAGCCGTCATCACGCATGTGCAAAAACGGGTTGCCGAAGACTTGAGCCCTCCAGCCGATTGGCGCAGGAATAGCCAACTCAAATGCGATTGCAAGGACTGCGCCGAACTCAGCCTGTTTCTCGATAACCCCAACCAAGAAATATGGCGTTTCAAAGCCGCTGAAAACCGGCGGGAGCATATTACGCAAACGATCAGCAGGCGCTTGTGCGATGTTGACCAGAAGACTGAGAAACTCAGTCGGCCCTATAGTTTAATCTGCACCAAAAACCAGGCCAGTTACCAGGGACGGGTAGCGCAACGTCAAAAGGATTTGGGTATTTTGGCTCGGTTGAGTGTTGAAGGTGTTGTAAACGAGCGTTAGGTCTCAAGCCGGGGCATTCGGCACGCAATGCCTGCATTGCAAATGGGTTCAGGGGCGGCTATCCTTGTTTCTAATGATTCGAGACTGTGAAAAAATTGAATATTCGGAGTGCAAACCTAGGTTTGTACTCCGGCTACAATATAAAAATCAATAGCTTGAAAAAAATACAAATACGGTTTTTAGCTGTTTTTTTACAACACTTTCACAGTCTCATCCGTCTTCCGAACAACCCGGCCCAGGAGATTTGCAGTGAACGACTTTTTCGGATTTATCCTACTTATCCTGGTGCTGATTCCGGTCGTGATGATCGTGATGCTGGCGAAACTGATGGCGAGACAGACGCTTTACCGCGATGAAACCGGGCAGACCTTGCGCATCATCGTCGATGTGTTGCGCGAAGACCGGGAACTGCTGAAGGCGTTGTCGCAACGGTATGCCGACACGCCACCGGCGCCAACGCCGCAGCCGGCTGTATTCGAGGCAGCCGAGCCGGCGATAGATCAAGTGTTGTTCGAATCCCCCAATCCCGAAGTCGTCCCGGAACTTGAAACACCCAACGCCGAAAGCGCGGATGCAGCCTCTGCGATCAACGAAGTCATCGAAGCCGATGAAACCTTTAGCGAACCCGTCCCACAGGCCGCGGAACCGAGCCGCTTCGAGTTGGCCGCCCGGCAAATCCTGCAGGAAGTCTGGAACTGGATCATCGTCGGCGAAGGTCACCGGCCGGAAGGCGTGGCGATCGAATACGCGGTCGCCAGCAATTGGCTGCTGCGCATCGGCGTGTTGATCCTGGTTACCGGCATCGGCTTTTTCCTGAAATACTCGATCGACAACGGCCTGCTCGGCGAACACGCGCGCGTCGCGCTGTCGCTGTTGGCGGGTGCCGGCATGATCATCGCAGGCGTACGATTTGTTCAGCCAGGGCCTGCTCGGCGGCGGTATTGCCGTGCTGTATTTCAGCGTGTTTGCCGCCTTCAGTTTTTATCATTTACTGGCGATGTACCCCGCTTTTGCGTTGATGATCCTGGTCACCGGCTGCGCCGCTACGTTGGCGATACGCCTGGATTCGATGTTGGTGGCGATTTTCGCGATCATCGGCGGCTATTGCACGCCGATACTGCTGTCCACCGGCCAAGTCAATTTTGTCGGCTTGTTCAGTTACATGCTGTTGCTCGGTGTCGGCATTCTCGCCGTCAACGGCTACAAGCAATGGCATTTGCTGAATTTTTTGAGTTTTTTCTTCAATTACCTGCTGTTTTTCGCCGCGCTGGGGCAATTTGAACCGAGGTATTTTTGGGAAGTCATGCCTTTCCTGATTGCTTTTTTCATGCTGTATTCGACCATGGTGTTCCTGTTTTGCCTGGTCAAGCGCGTTAAATCGACCTTGCTCGATGTGCTGGCCTTGATCATCAATGTGTCGATTTTCTTCATCACCGCCCGGCATCTCGTGCTTGCCGAATACGGACAAATCCAGGTGGCGGTGGTCAGCGTGGCGTTGGCGGCGTTTTATATCGGCCATGTTTATTACTGCCTGGCGAGGCGCGTGCTTGACCGCGAGCTGCTGCTGAGCTTCATCGGCCTGTCGGCGTTCTTCGTCGCGATCACCTTGCCGTTGCTGTTGTCCGATCGATGGCTGACCGTCAGTTGGTCGCTGCAGGCGCTGGTCATGCTGTGGATGGCCGGTAAACTGCGCAGCGCGTTTTTGCAGCAGGTCGCTTATTTGCTGTACCTGATCGTGTTGCTGCGTTTGTGTGTTATCGACTTACCCGGCCAATACGGCGCGGCGACGGCCGCCGATGTACCGTTCAGCACATTCCTGCGCGGTTTGCTGGAGCGCGTGGTCAGCTTTGGCATCCCGATTGCCTCGCTCGGCCTGGCCTTTATGCTGGTCGAAAAACCGGCGCCGGCCTCGCCGCTGGCCTGTGCTTGCGATAACGACATGCCGCCGTGGTTGCAGGATAACAGGCTGTGGCAAGGCGCGCTGATGCTGACCGCTGGCCTCGTGTTCATCGTGTTGCAACTGGAGCTGTACCATAGCTTCGGCTATTTGTACCCGCCGCTGCAACTGCCGGTGCTGACCCTGGCATGGCTCGCGGTCGGCCTGCTGCTGTTACGGCGTTATCTGGAGAAGCCCGACGGCATGCTGCTGACGGGTTTGCGCTGGTTTCTCATCGCCGTTCTAGCCAAGCTGCTGTTGTTCGATCTGCCGTCGTGGAACTTAAGCCTGGGCCATATGACCGTCTGGTCTATGCGTTACGACGGTGCTTATTCTTTCCAACTGGCCTTAATGCGGCTGCTGGATTTTGCCGCGATTATCAGCTTTTTGCTGTTTGCCTTCCGCCGCTTGCCGGCAGAGCGCGCGGAAACCGTCGACATCCGGCCATGGCTGGGCGGCGGTGCATTGGCGCTGCTGTTCGTCTTCCTCAGTCTGGAAACCAATTCGCTGTTGTATCAGTATGTGCCGGGCCTGCGCTCCGGCGGCGTGTCGATTGTATGGTCGCTGTTCGGCTTGGCCTTCGTATTCGCCGGCATCAAAAAACGCATAGCGCTGCTGCGGCTGGTCGGACTGGCGTTGTTTGCGATCGTAGCCTGGAAAGTCTTCTTCATCGACCTGGCGCGGCTGGAGCAAATTTACCGGATTGTTGCCTTCATCATCTTGGGGTTGTTGGCCTTGGGCGGCGCGTTTTTCTATATGCGCTTTCAACAAAGCTTTATCCGCACGACTGACGGGAAAGAATGATGCTTGCCAAAATCTTGCTGCTAGTCTGCCTGCTGTCGGCGCAAAGCCATGCCGCCGAGACCACCGCTTACCGCTTCAGCCGCACCGTCGTGCGCCAGGACGACGGTGCGCAAGCCTTGCTGGCCGTAGCTTTGGACGATGCCGTCTACGCCGCGAGCGCCGACGGCTTTGACGACCTGCGCCTCAGCGACCAGAACGGCGTGGAAACCCCGTACCTGCTGCAAAAAATCGCCGACCGCAATACGGCGATCCGGCATGTTCCCAGTCCTAGCGAAGCCTTGGACTTGCAGAAAACCGGCGACGGCGGCATCAGCATCACCGCCGGCTTGGCTAAAGACGCCGCCGACGCCAACGGCTTGAGCATCATCACCACGCAACATGATTTTGAATACACGCTGCAAATCCACGGTTCCGACGACAACAAAGCCTGGCGGCTGCTGGCCGACAACGCCGTGATTTATGATTACTCGCGCTACATGGCGATCGACAAGCGCGACATAGCCTTGCCGCCCAACCGCTACCGGTATTTCAAGATCATCGTCGCCCAAGCCGGGCAAACCCGCACCGATGAGTTGCTGGAGCTGACTCGGACCTTGCGCGGCAATGAGGAATTGCAACGCAGCGAAACCAGCCGGGTGCGTAACGAGCCGCTGCATATCGAACGCATCGCGTTTTGGCATGAAGAGAACGTCACGCTGCCGGAAAGCGAACGGCCATTCGATTACCCGGTCAGCGCGCTCAAAATCACCCAGGATGCCGAGCATAAAACCAGCCTGATCGACATCGACACCGCCCGCCAACCGTTAACCGGCTTCAGGTTGCAAAGCAAAACCGTAAACTTCAGCCGTCACGTCCAGGTGCAAATACCCAGGCAAAAGGCCGGCGCATCGCCGACGCCACCGTGGAAGCCTTGCATTTTAACGGCGTCAACCGCGAACAAACCATCGTGACGTTCCCCGAGCAGCGCCAAAGCCGTTACCGTATCGTGATCGACAACCAGGACAATCCGCCGCTGGAAATCGACGCCGTCAGCGCTGTCGGCCACGGCTACCGACTGCTGTTCTTGCCGCAAGCCGGCAACCACTACCACCTGCAATACGGCGCAGCTAAAGCCGTAGCGCCGCGCTACGACACCGCGGCTATCCGGGAACTGCTGCGCCTGGGCTATGCCGGCACCACCGCGACCTTAGGCGCTGAAGTGGCTGCCGCACCGTTTGCCGATAAGCCGAATATCGGCAAACTGCTGGACAGCCGGCTGTTGCTGGGAATTGCGATTACCTTGATGGTCTTCGTGCTGGCCTGGAGCCTTTACCGGCTAGGCAAACGGGTTGGGGAGCTGCCGAGGGAATGAGGCCGTTTGCTTTGAAACCCGCTCTCAGTTCATACGGCGACCTGGGTGCTTCCATTTGGGCGTTAAGTTGCCGGCGGTCGCCTTCGAACTGCCCTTCTGAATCAGGCAGTACGCCGGAAATTTGCAATTGCGCGAGTTTGGTTTTGTATATAGATACTTTCGTTGATTAAGCGACAAAGCCCTGTCTGCTGATGAAGGTTTGCCCATAGTGCATTTGTTTCCGTGTCGTTTTGTAAGCTTCGGACTCTATATTTCAGTCGAATCGATATTGGCAGTCTGACGGTTTATCAAATCACCGCGTAAATTAGATTGATAAAAACCAATAACTTGTATAAAGTTTTATACAAATTCAAGCAATCAAGGCGATGATGGAACGTGAAAAAGAAATTCGTTGGATAGGTTCTTCTTACCAGAATATCTTAGACTTCCCACCGGAAGCCAGAAAAGAGGCAGGTCATCAATTAGGCAAAGTCCAGGCTGGATTAGAACCGGACGATTGGAAGCCGTTTGGCGAAGCCGGGGCGGGGATAAAAGAAATCCGCATTTGGGAAAAAGCGGGTACTTACCGTGTCATGTATGTGGCTAAATTTGAAGAAGCCATTTATGTGCTACATTGCTTCCAAAAGAAAACCCAAGCGACGGCAAAAAAAGACAAAGACATAGTGACCGCCCGCTACCGAGCAATAAAACAGAGATAAGAAAAAATGAATATTGACACCGAAATCCGCCACGTTACCCCGCCAGGAGCCAACCTTTTCTTGGAATTGGGCTTTGCGCCGGATGAAGCCGCCCGTTTTCAGGCCGAATCACAGCAGCGCATCAATGCCGCGCGGCTGCTCAAAGAGCAGCTAATGGACGAATTGTCGAAATGGATTGACGAACAGCATCTTAAGCAAGCCGAAGCCGCTGAGATATTGAAAATTAACCGTCCGCGAGTTTCTGATCTGATCAACAAAAAAACCGGTAAATTTACGTTGGATGCGTTGGTGAGCATGCTGGAACGTATTGGCAAGTCGGTTAGTTTGGTGGTGGATTAGTAAAGCAGTAAGTCCGGCGGGCAACAGGTTTACCGGAGACAATGGTCTTAAGCGGGAAAAGATCGCCAGCATCAGGCCGCCCGAAGGCATTGATGCGCTGTATTCATTGCGTATCACCCAATCCCGCCGCGCCGCGGCTTATCGTGACGGCGATTTCATACACTTGAGCGGGACGGGGTTTTGTAACCCCGTCCCAAACGTTTCAACAATGCCCGACAGTACGGCAAAACGTCAGGGGCGGGTTGAATAACCCGCCTCGCATCCAGAGTTTATATTACCCCCTACTTGGCATGGCGGCGCATTCAGCAATAATGAAAATTCCCCCGGTAACAATAAGTGACGCCCCAAAGAGGATGCTTAATCGTAAAGTCTAAATGGAATTCATCCTCCGAAAGCGCGTGTTCGCTGATGGTTGCCGAGCCTAACAGCAGCCAGTCGGGGATCGTTATTCGACAACGGCCATATTGCCAATAGTGGCCGTTGCTGCGATAAACCAGGTCGCCGTCGCTAACTTCGACGGTTAAGCGCAAACCGAAGCCGAAGCGTATGGTTTCGATTAATTCATGTTCAGCGCAATAGGCCATTTGCGAATGGAACGTATCGGTTTTGCCGTCGATGTAGGTCATCGTTCTTTGCCAATGTAGCGGGTTGTCGGCGACTGTTTTTTGCACACGCGTATGCACACCACTGCCTCGCCGGACGATGAGCCCGCCGAAGCGGTGGATAAGCCGGATAAGCGGCAGCATGTAGCCTGGGTAAGTGATGGTCATCATACCTTCAACGCAACTGCCTCGATGTTCGCTGACTTCATAATGGCTTTGAATAACGCGCGGCAGTTTATGCCAATCGGGACCCAACACTTTTTGTATAAGGAACTCGGACATGGTTCAGCTCCAAAGTGAATTATGGAAAACCATCAGCGTGGTGATGCCTATCATGCCGAAAAATGCCGGCACGCCCAGCCACAGCCAAATTTTTGCATAATAGCGGTAGCGATACGGCAAAGCTTGGCCCTGCGCTAAAGACTCGACGGCGAGATCGCGCATGCGGATTTGCAGCCAGACGACCGGCAACCAGCATAAGCCGGTGATTGAATACAGAATGATCGTCCACAACAGCCAGCTATCGCCTAATGATGCCGACAGTTGTTCGGCTAACAGGAAACCGGTCACCGGCTGGATAATGACGGTCGGCGTCGTAAACCACCAGTCGGCCAGCACGACATGGCGGCTGGTCACGGCAATCGCGGCATGGTCGCCGCTGTTATCGGCCATGATTTTGTAAAAAACCGTGCCCAGACCTACGCCGAATAAAATAACGGCGCTCATAATGTGGATCAATTTCAGCGTTAAATAAATCATGGTTGTTCTCCTTCAAGCTGCCTGTAAATCAACAGGCATAACAAAAACGGGATGTTTTTCAGCAATGGGCCGAAGGGGTGTAGCCAGAATTCAGGCAGCGTGAAACTGACCGCCAGCGTATATAGCAACACGATCCCTAATTGTGCCGACATCAGCGTGCGCGGGCGATAAAGCGATAAAGTCGCAAGGCCCAGCGCAATATCCATCAGCGCCAGCCCGTACAGCATGATCGGCGCGGCAACACCGGTCATGCCGGTAGCCGCCAACAGCCGGTAACTGAGTTCATGCGGGTAAAAGAACAGCGAAGTCAGGCCGCTCCACAGCCAAACCCAGGCAATGCCGACACGCAACAAAGGTTTAAGGAAATACAATTGTGCATGCCAGCGTTCCGCTTGGGAGGCCGGTTTTTCGAATAATTGCCGGTTTACGCTTAACGGCGGCCGGCCCAATAGCGCGGTAAGTTCGCCCGGATCGGCGGTATTGCCCCGGCCCAGCATCGCGATAGTGTCTTTGGATAAAATCGGCTCGCCCAGGGATTTACCGAAACTTGCGGCGACCAACGCAAAACGGAGAGGAAGCGCAAGCGTTCGCGCCGGCGGCTTGCCGAGTCGGTGTCTAAGATTTTGCAATAAATCCGCGTAGGCAATCGGGCTTGGCCCGACCAGGGCCAGCGTTTTTTGCGCCGGCGTGGACGCTTCAAGACATTTGCAAACACAAGCCACGACATCATTGACATGGATAGGCTGCAATAGCTGTCTGCCGCCATCCGGCAACAGGTGGACAGGCAGTGCGGCTAACGCGTGAAAAAGGGCCGAACTTTGCGCGCGATCGCCGTAAACAACCGAGGGTTGCAGGATAAACCATGCCATAGGCAAGCTTCTTAGCGCTTCATCGGCGGCCCGCTTGCTTAAATGATAGGCCGATTCGGCTTCGGCGTTAGCGCCTAAGGCTGAAATCTGGATGATTTTTTTAACGCCGGCCTCTGCACCGGCATTAAACAGCGCGATAGGCGCTTGGGCATGCAATTGCGCGAAAGTCTGGCCTTTGCTTTCGGCGATAATGCCCACGCAATTAATGATGGCATCGATGCCATTAAGCCGGGGCAGCCATTGCTCGATGCTGCCTGCGCTTGCGAAATCCATGCGAACGGGTTTTATAGGGCCGGATCGGCTTAACAGCGCTTCCGGTTTACGGCAGCAGGCGGTGATTTGGTGCCCTTCCTGCAATAAGGCGCGCAATACGGCATGACCGATAAATCCGGTCGCACCGGTGAGTAAAATATTCATGATCGTCTCCAGGCGTAAGTGTTAACAGGCCCGGTGAGCTTAATGCACAGGAGCCCGACAAACTTCCATTTTGATAAGACCGGAATAAAAAATTCTATGGCGACAACAAGTTAATGAATTTAACGATGTTGAAATGTTGCAAAATGATAAAAAAGGAAGCGGCTAAGCATGGATTTTACGGTATTGTCCAGGCGCCATGCCGACGATGTCGCGAAAAGCCGAATAGAAATTCGATTGCGTACTGAAACCTACCGACAAGCCTATCGATAATACCGATGCATTGGGTTCGGCCAATAACAGTCTTTTCGCTTCGTCGATACGATGCTGCCGGATATAGCGCGAAAAACCCTGTTGAAATTCGGTATTGATCAACTCGGATAATTGATGCTGGCTTAACGCCAGTTGTTCCGCCAGTAAGCCTAGCGTCAATGTTTCCAAGGTATAGAGCCGGTCTTTTTGCATCAGGCTTTCCAGTTTGGCGAGAACCGCAGCCTTGTCGATGTTTTTAAGCGTCGATTCGGCATAGGCGGCTTGTACCGCTTCCGAAACGTCGGCGGTAATCGACGGGAAGCGCAGCAAAGTCAAGGTCGTGGCAAAAAACGCCAAGCCGATCAGGATGCTGTAGCCGATGATAAAATCCGTTTCATCCAGTAACGGCCAAATAAAGCCCAGCAGTAACATGGCGACGGCTATCGCAAAAAAAGTACCTAAAGCCAGGAGTTCCAGGCGAAAGCGTTGTCGTTGCCGGCGTAGCGCATAAACGGTTTTAGCCAGCCATAATAAATAGCCGCTACCGATTAAGAAAGCGCAGGGTAACGCCAGTCGATACGGCAAAATCAAGCCCAGCAGGAATGGGGCGGCATGAAAAACATCGCGCCATTGATAGCGGTTATCGACAATTAAGAGTTGGCGGCTGTAAAAATAAAAGCTGGGCGCTATGCCATACAGCAGCAAGGTATAAACGAGTGAATGGAAGCCGTCGAATTGATTTAACAGGATGCCCAGGTGTTGGCATTGAATCCCGGTTAAACCGATGATCAATAAAAATCCGGCGGCTTTCGAAATGCAACGGTGTGGTTCCTGTTGCTGCAAAAGATTGCCGATCATCAGCAATACGCCGGTTCCCAGCGAAAAACCGATGAATAATAAGGCAATAATGGGCATCAGGTGGTTGGGTACGAAAGGGTTCGTGACGTTGCGTTGCTCATCCGGTGAAAACCGGCCTCAGTAACGATACCGATGTTATTTTATGCCCCCCCTTAATGCGCCTCATCCCAATTATTGCCGACACCGATATCGACAATCAGCGGCACATCCAGCGTCGCGGCGGAACACATCAAGCGCCTGATGGTCGCCGTGCAGTCATCCCATTGTGTTTCGGCGATTTCAAACACTAACTCGTCATGCACCTGCATGATCATTTTCGCATCCGGCCGTTCATCGTTCAGCCATCGGTCGGCGGCAATCATCGCGCGTTTGATAATGTCGGCCGCCGTGCCCTGCATGGGCGCATTGATCGCGGTGCGTTCGGCGTACTGGCGCATCGCGGCATTGCGGGATTTGATTTCCGGCAAATACAAGCGACGACCGAACAGCGTTTCGACATAACCCTGCTCGCGGGCCAGTTCGCGGATGGTGTCCATGTAATTTTTAACGCCGGGATAACGGGTAAAATACAAATCGATATACGCCTGCGCCTGGTTGCGTGTTATACCCAGTTGCTGCGCGAGACCGAACGACGACATGCCGTAAATCAGGCCGAAATTGATGGCTTTCGCGGAACGGCGCAAATCGTTGGTGACCTGGTCGGGCGCGACGCCGAATACTTCCGCCGCCGTCGCTCTATGCACATCCTGCCCTTCGCCGAAGGCCTTCAGCAAACCGGCATCGGCCGATAAATGCTCCATGATGCGCAGTTCAATCTGCGAATAATCGGCGGCGACGAGTTTATAGCCGGGCGGGGCGATGAACGCCTGCCGGATCTTGCGGCCTTCTTCGCTGCGTATTGGTATGTTTTGCAGGTTGGGGTCCGATGACGACAAGCGGCCCGTTGCGGCGACGGCCTGGTGGTACGAGGTATGGATGCGCCCGGTTTTGCCGTCGACCTGCTGCGGCAGTTTATCGGTATACGTCGATTTAAGTTTGCTCAGGCTGCGGTATTCCAGTATCAGCTTCGGCAATGGATAGTCCAGCGCCAATTCCTGCAAGACCGACTCCTCTGTGGACGGCTGGCCCTTGGGTGTTTTTTTCAGCACCGGCAGTTTCAGCCGGTCATAGAGGATGTCCTGGATCTGCTTAGGCGAGCCCAGGTTGAACGCATGCCCGGCAAGGTCGTGGGCCTGTTGTTCAATAGCGATAATATGGCCGGCGAGTTCCAGGCTTTGCTGCGCCAGCATGGCCGTATCGATTAACACGCCGTTGCGTTCAATGCGGACCAGCACGCCGATCAGCGGAATTTCCAGCTCCGCATACAATTGATACAGCGTTGGCTGTGACTTAAGTTTTGCCTGCAGCACTTGGTGCAGTTGCAGGGTAATATCGGCGTCTTCTGCGGCATAAGGCGTCGCCTGCTCCAGCGGCACTTCGTCAAAGCCGATCTGTTTAGCGCCTTTGCCGGCGACGTCTTCGTAATGGATGGTTCTTAAGCCCAGGTATTCCTTGGCGAGGTCATCCATATTGTGCTTGGTCGCGGTGCTGTTCAGCACATAAGACGCCAGCATCGTGTCGTGGGCAATGCCGCGTAGCGTGATGCCGTGATTCGCCAGCACATGGCTGTCGTATTTGAGGTTTTGCCCGAGCTTCGCCTTATCCGGGTTTTCCAGCAAGGGGCGCAGTTTTTCGAGTATTTCAGTGCGGTTAAGCTGCTCCGGCGCGCCGGGATAGGTGTGCGCCAACGGCAGGTAAGCCGCGTGACCCGTTTCCACGGCGAAGGATACGCCGACGATTTGCGCCTTGCTGTAATCGAGGCTCGTCGTTTCCGTATCGAACGCAAACAGCTCGGCGTTGTCAAGCCGCTTAAGCCAATCGTTAAAGTGTGCTTCGGTCAGTAGGGTTTCATACTTGGGCTCGATAACGACAGGTTGCTTTGCAACTACGGCGGGTTCCGGTTCAACGCTATTATCCAGCACCTTCAGCCAGGATGAAAAACCCAGCTCGGTTAACAGGCTCCTCAGTTCCGCCTTGTCGGCGGCCTGCTGTTTCAGGTCTTCCATATCGTAAGGCAAATCCAGTTCGCATTGTATCGTCGTGAGCTGCTTCGATAACGGCAGTTGGGCAATACTGGCGCGCAGGTTTTCGCCTATCTTGCCTTTGATCTCGCCGGCATGGGCTATCAGGTTTTCCAGGGCGCCGTATTGTTCAAGCCATTTCGCCGCCGTTTTCGGGCCGACTTTCGGTACGCCGGGAATGTTATCGACGGTATCGCCGATCAAGGCCAGGTAATCGATAATCTGGTCGGGCCGGACGCCGAATTTGTCGATAACGCCCTGGACATCCATACGCGTATCCGACATCGTGTTTTCCAGGATAATCTGCTCGTTGACCAGTTGCGCCATGTCCTTATCGCCGGTCGAAATGATCACGTTGTAGCCTTGCTGCGCCGCATGTTTGGCTAATACGCCCAGCACATCGTCCGCTTCTATGCCGGGCTCGATAATCAACGGCAGGCCCATTGCACGAATCAGCTTGTGCAGCGGTTCTATTTGAACGCGAAGATCATCGGGCATCGGCGGGCGGTGCGCCTTGTATTGCTCGTAAAGATCGTTGCGAAAGGTTTTGCCCGGCGCATCGAAGACGACGGTGATGTAGTCGCTGTGATACTCGGCGACCAGTTTGCGCAGCATATTGGTGACGCCGTGTATCGCATTGGTGGGCACGCCCGAGGGACTCGTCAGCGGCGGCACGGCATGGTAAGCCCGGAATAAAAAAGACGAGCCGTCAACCAGGATCAGGCGGTTTGGGGTTTGTTGGGACATAAGCGTAAGGTGCTGGATTAAAATGTTTATCACTTTAACCGTTTAGTTTGGCTATGCAAAAAATATTTAGTTGTCGGTTTGGCCGGTATTGTGTATGGCCCGTATCTTTTATGCCTTTATCTATCCGGCATGGGCACGCAATCAAGCAGCTTGAATTGCGCTGCTTGATTGGCATGAAACGTTTAAATAACGACAAAATCCGCATGCGTTAAGGTCAGGTTCACGCCCAGGGTCGCGATTTGCACCGCCGCTTCCGCACCATTGCCGTCGGCGTCATAGAACAATGCGCCGGTGGCTGGGTTGTAAATCAGGTAGTCGTTATTATCAACCGCCGCCGTGGCGATGATAAAGCTATCGGTAGCCAGCACGCCTGTCGTCGTTAAGCGGATAAAAATCCCGTTTTCTAATTGGATGGTGTCATCAACCGGTTTAAAGTCGGTGATGTTATCGATATTCGCCGTGATGGGCCGGCTGTTAAATAGAAAGGCATCTTTGCCTGCACCGCCTTGCAATATGTCATTGCCTCCAGTACCGCTTAGGGTGTCATCGCCCTTGCGACCGTACAAAACATCATCGCCATTGCCACCGTACAAGGCATCATTACCTGCTTCACCAGACAGCGTATCATCACCCGCCAGCCCTCTGATGACATCATTGCCCGCTGTGCCAACGAGCGCATCATTGCCCATTGATTCCGTGCTGCCGATTTGAGTGATGTTGATGGTCAGGGGTTTGCTGTCAGTCAGTGACTCATCGGATACCGTCACCGTAAAACTCGTGGCCGCATCTGACTTCAATCGCTCAATGGCGTCGTCGTTAGCGACGAAACGGTATGCGCCGGTCGCTGTTGTGACGGTCAATGTGCCGTAAGCGCTCGTTTTGCTGACCGCGCCATCGCCATTGTCTGTACCGCCCGCAATGCCGTAGGTTAAAGATCTGCTATCGACATCGGTTGCGACCAATGCGCCGCTTACCGTTAGAAAATTGTCATCCAGGGCGGTATCGGAATAGAAAATATCAGCGGGAACGCCGAGAACAGGCCCGACATTGCCGGCAGAGATATAGACGGTAGTTGCGCCTAAAGCGCTTAACGCCCCACCCGTACCTTGTGCGCCGGTATTGCCGTCGTTGAATGTCCAGTCAATTTGTACCGAAGTGGGTGGGGTGCCTGATGTGTTGCTATAGGCTAACGACGATAAGGCTTTATTGACGCGCGCTTGGGTGGCATTGGCGTTGAAATCAATCGTCAATGCGCCGTTATCGTTGCTGACTGTGCCTATGATGACGCCCGATAACACCGCATTACCGCCGCTGATATTTAATTTACCATGACCTGAAAATACGTCTTCGCTGCTCGCGCCGCCATGACGCGCCAAGGTAATGGATGCGCCGTCGTAATGACCCTGGTCGGCTAACTCGGCATCGACAATTTTTACCGTACTGTCCAGCACTACGGCTGCGCTGTTTTTGATGTAACGGGCCGTGCCATTAAGTGTATGGGTATCGAAGGTATTGTCCAAACTGCCATCGGAATTGTAGCGGACTAAGGCAAAGTCATCGTTACTGTCTCCCGCCACGAGAATTTTGCCATCGGCCTGCACGGTAACGGAGTAACTGCCATCATTAGCAGGATTATTAGGAGAACCGAAATCAGTAATGACTTTGCCGTCGCCACCAAAGCCGGTATCCAGGGAGCCGTCGGGGTTATACCGCACCAAGGCAAAGTCCCAGGCATCAGCCGCCGCATCAACATTACGGCTATAGCCGGTCACGAGAATTTTGCCGTCGGCCTGCACGGTAACGGAATTACCATAATCATCAGAAGCATCGAAGTCAGTAGTGACTTTGCCGTCGCCACCAAAGCCGGTATCCAGGGAGCCGTTGGGGTTGTAACGCACTAAGGCAAAGTCATAAGGATCGGCATCGGTATTGCGGCTAAAGCCTGCCGCGAGAATTTTACCGTCGGCCTGCACAGTAACGGAGTAACTCCAGTCATCAGCAGATCCCAGGGCGGTGGTGACTTTGCCGTCGCCGCCAAAACCGGTATCCAGGGAGCCATCGGTGTTGTAGCGCACCAAGGCAAAGTCAGTGTTCCGGCCTTTCGAGCTAAAGCCTGCCACGAGAATTTTGCCATCGGCCTGCACGGTAACGGACTCGCCATCATCATGAGAAGAACCCACGGCGGTGGTGACTTTGCCATCGCCATCAAAGCTGGTATCCAGGGAACCGTCGCTGTTGTAGCGCACTAAAGCAAAGTCCTCATTACCGCCATTGTCGCTATAGCCTGCCACGAGAATTTTGCCATCGGCCTGCACGGTAACGGAGAAAGCCCAATCAAAAGAAGAGCTGAAGTCAGTCGTGACTTTACCATCGCCATCAAAGCCGGTATCCAGGGAGCCGTCGGGGTTATAACGCACTAAGGCAAAGTCGGCTTTATCGTCAGGATCGCTGCCCCCTGCCACGAGAATTTTGCCGTCGGCCTGCACGGTAACGGAGTAACTGACATCATCAAAAGGACTCAGTGCGGTAGTGACCTTGCCATCGCCATCAAAGCCGGTATCCAAAGAGCCGTCAGGGTTGTAACGCGCTAAAGCAAAGTCGGCGTCACCTACGCCATAGGCGATAAGACCTGATACGAGAATTTTGCCGTCGGCTTGCACGGCAACGGAGATACCGTAATCAAAAGAACCGAAATCAGTAGTGACTTTGCCATCGCCATTCGATGAAAAACTAGGTGCGGTATTGATAGACATAAAAACCTCGATATATTGGGAGAAAGGAACTTGACGACTAAACAACGCAGTCTTTCTAGCACAAACAAGGTGTTTTATATAGCGTTATCTTCAAGTTTAGAGGAGCAATATCAAGCCGTTGACTATAAATTGAAATATGGCAATAGCCGTGCATATCGCCGCTTAAAATCGCCAATAGCGGTCCAATTCATCCCGGTTCAGCAACACAACCTGCTGAATCATAGCCTCCCGCGCCAGATCGTCGCGGCTGATGCGCATGGCCCGTAAAAAATAAGGCACAAGGGCCGCCCTTACTTTATGTTCCAAGACGCCTGACGTCATGCCGTAATCGAACTCGACCGCCTGTTTTTGTGTAGCGCTCAAGCCGGGATGGGCACCGATACGGACGCAAACCCACTCATGCCATGCCGCATCTTCGGATGCATCAACTTCGGCGGCATAACTCAATTCCGCCGAAGACATCCGCGCGAGCACAAAATCCCGGAATTCATGATGCGTATAACTGAAAGCCCGCGCATGCCAGCGTAAGCCATCAAACGCCAATGCATGGGGGCATAAGCGATGCAAGGCCGGCCCCGTGCGGGACATTGATTGATAGCGCACCCGCAACTCCTTGCCCGAGACAATCGCCTGATTGACCGCCTGCAAAACGGCGGGATCGATTTGCCTGAACACCGGTTCAACGACATCAACCTCCGGCAAGTTTCTTGCCAGCGTCACCAACGCACCGCCTTGCCGAACCTTTAAAACCTGCAAAAACTCCGCGGCAGTGCCGGTCATAAATGCTGGCTTGAATGTTTCGTCAAGCACATAGCGTTTCAAGTATTTATCGTAACGGATATTGCCGGGACATAACGACTGGTAAAGCGTTAAATCCTTGGATGCCTGCACGCGACTGATGCCGAAACAGTCTATCAGCACAGGGGTGGAAAGCTCACCGCTCCAAAATACAGTGTCTTCTAGCAGCGTTAAGCGTTGGCGTTGTTCCCATTTTATTGAGTGTTGCAAAAGCGTATTTACCCTGTTAGAGTTATGAAAAGTTTATTTATATGTTTTGTAACTTTTGTGGTTTATTGTAGCTGTAGTTTAGCCGCCCTCAAACTTTCCTGGCCGAGAATGTAATGACAAGCAAAATATACATCGCGCATCGACGAGAATCGGATGGTGGACAGCAATGCGTAACTTATTAGCCTGATTGCAAAATCATAATTAAAAGAGAAGCCGACTTTATGCGCCAAAAAGAAAAAGATAGCGAAACAAATAATATGCCATCGGAGCCTGGACATGAGGAGGCGAAAAAACAATCGAAAGTATATTTAGCTCACGTTAAACAAGACCAACAGGGCAATTGGCATGTTCATTCCCTTCATGATCATTTAGTGTCTGTTGCCGGGATAGCACAAAACTTTGCCGCGCAATTTAATAGTGGTGACTGGGCTTGCTACTCAGGAATTTGGCATGACTTGGGGAAATTTAACCCAGAATTCCAGGAATATATCCAAAATGCTTCCGGCTATAATGCAGAAGCGCATATCGAAAGCGTGTCTGGCAAAGGGCGTGTTGACCACTCTGCTGCAGGCGCACAGTACGCAGTAGAAAAACTTGGCATGCACGGCAAAGCTATAGCTTACTTAATTGCCGGGCACCATGCCGGACTGCCTGATTATTACAAAGACGAAGCCGGCGGCGGTTCTCTGCAAGAACGTCTGGCTAATACTACGCATTTACAAAAGGCGCTCAGCAGCGAAATTGCTGAAACGATACGCCATCCTCAAATTCCGCAATTATCGCTTAAATGTGGCCGCGAAGGGTTTGCATTATGGACAAGAATGCTGTTTTCATGTCTGGTCGATGCCGACTTCCTGGATACGGAAAGCTTTATGGATGCTGAAAAAGCGGCGATGCGACAAAACTATCCAGACATAGCATTATTGCTTGAACAATTTAATAGCCACATGCAGCAACTGACTGCTACAGCAAGTGATACCGACGTCAATCGTATTCGATTTGATGTTTTACAACAATGTCGAGAACAAGCTTTATCGCCTTCAGGGCTGTTTTCTTTAACCGTCCCCACTGGTGGAGGAAAAACCTTGTCCAGCATGGCTTTTGCATTGGAACATGCTGTTCAATACGAAAAGAAACGTATCATTTATGCCATTCCTTACACCAGCATCATCGAACAAACAGCGGACATCTTTCGCGCTATTTTTCCCGATGCGGTCATAGAGCATCACTGCAATCTTGATCCTGACAGCAAAGAAACCGCACAGAGCCGGTTAGCAACAGAAAATTGGGATGCACCGATTGTCGTGACGACCAATGTACAGCTATTCGAATCCTTATTCGCGGCGCGAACCAGTCGTTGCCGAAAACTGCATAATATCGTTAACAGCATCATTGTCCTGGATGAAGCACAACTGATTCCGCCGGAATTTCTTGAGCCTATTCTGCAAACGCTCAATTTGCTTACCCTGCATTATGGCGTCACGATTGTGCTGTCGACAGCGACGCAACCGGCTTTTAAACCTCGCGATTGCGGCGGTAAGCCCTTCAAAGGGCTAAACAATGTCACCGAAATTATCAAGACGCCAGAAGAACTGTACCGGCAATTACAACGCGTAAAAGTCGTGCTGCCCAATGACTTGCAACAAGCGCAAACTTGGCCGGCTATTGCAGAGCAATTAACGCAACATCGGCAGGTATTGGCGATTGTTAATCGTCGTCAGGATGCCAAAGAGCTGGCTTTATTGATACCGGATGCTTTGCATTTGTCCGCTAATCTCTGCGGTGCGCATCGCTCGCGATTAATCAGTGAAATCAAATTGCGCTTAAAGAACAATGAACCGATCAGAGTCATCAGCACGCAATTGATCGAAGCAGGTGTCGATGTGGATTTTCCAGTGGTTTACCGGGCTTTGGCTGGGCTGGATTCAATTGCTCAAGCCGCGGGACGTTGCAATCGGGAAGGCAAATTAGCCGGCATTGGGCAAGTCTATGTGTTCGTTCCGCCGAAACCTGCACCATCCGGATTGTTGCGCAAAGGCGAAGACGCCGCGCGCGGTCTGTTGCATGGATTACAGGAACTTCCTTTGACGCCTGACAGGTTCGAGCAATATTTCGAACTTTACTACGCTTCGCTCAACAATCTTGATGCTAAAGGCATACTCCCTTTGCAAGTGCCGGACGATAATCTGGGGGTGCAATTCCGCACCGTCGCCGAACGCTTCAGGCTGATAGATGATGCCCAGCAAGTCAGTATTGCCGTGTATTATGGTGACGCGGAAAAATGGCTGAACACGCTTAAGAAGCAGGGTCCGGATACTTGGTTACTGCGTAAACTGCAACGATATTTAGTATCTATCCCACGCTACCAGTTAGAACAACTTAAACAACAAGGCGCGGTTACAGAAATTTATCCCGATATTTATGCCCAGGCGATACCGGGTCTTTATCATGAGCGCTATGGCCTAACTGTCAACGAAGAGCCGATGTTAAACCCGAGTAGCTTAGTTTTTTAATCTTAATCCGCAAGGAATACCACCATGAGAACATTTTGCCTGGAAGTCAGCGGTCCTTTCGCTTGCTTCACCCGCCCGGAAATGAAAGTTGAGCGGGTCTCTTATGATGTCATCACGCCGTCAGCGGCGCGTGCTGTATTTGAGGCGATACTTTGGAAACCGGCGATACGTTGGCAAGTCCGTAAAATTGAAGTCCTAAAACCGATTCGATGGATTAACCTCAGGCGGAATGAAGTCGCCAGCGTCATACCCGGCAGTAAAGTTAAAAGCGCGATGAATAAAAGCGCTGGCGATTTAGGTATTTATATCGAAGAAGAGCGCCAACAACGCGCAGGCCTGTTTTTACGCGATGTATGTTACCGATTACATGCTGATTTTGACCTGCTGGATAATGCACCCGCAAACAACCCGGTCAAATTCGCAGAAATGTTTAGTCGCCGAGCTGAAAAAGGCCAATGTTTCAATCAACCCTATTTAGGCACACGGGAATTTGCCGCAGATTTTAAATTGATAGATAAAAATGAGCCGCTCACCCAAGCCCTGGAGGAAACACGTGAGCTTGGCTGGATGCTCTACGACATGGACTTTAGCAATCCTGATAATCCTACGCCGCGTTTTTTTCAGGCGAAAATGCAGGCAGGTGTGATTCATGTTCCAGAATGGCGCAGCGATGAGGTGAAAGGATGATTCTAAATGCCTTATACGATTATTACCACAGAAAAACCGCTGAACAGGACGGTCAGCTTGCACCGCCTGGTTTTGAATGGAAAGAGATACCCTTCATCATTCAAGTGGATAAACACGGAAACCTGATACAGATAGAAGATACTCGCGAAGGTGAAGGCAAAAAGAAAATCGCCAAGAAATTTCTATTACCGCAAGGTGAAAAAAAAGCATCTAACGTGATTGCCAACCTTTTTTGGGATAATGCCGAGTATGTTTTAGGGCTCAATTGCAAAGACAAACCAGAACGGATTGCGAAACAGCATCAAGCGTTTATCGCCCGGCTTAAAAGTTTGCCGACATCCGCCCTCGAAGATATTGGACTACAAGCTATGCTCCTTTTTTTGGAACAACTGAATCTCGAATCCTTACAGGTTTTACCCCAATGGGAAGCGCTGAAAACCAATCCCAATATCACCTTCCGTTTGCAAGGCGAGCCGCAGCTAATATGTCAACGTGCCGCAATAAAACAGGCTCTCAGTAAATTCGACACCACCCAGGCAATCAATGGTTTCTGCTTGATCAGCGGTGAGCCTGATCAAATAGAGCGACTGCACACATCCATCAAAGGTGTTAGAGGGACGAAATCATCAGGCGGAAATATTGTTTCTTTTAATAAGGATTCCTTTAACTCCTATAACAAGCAACAAGGCGCCAATGCTCCGGTCGGAAAAAACGCGGTTTTTGCCTACACCACAGCACTCAACCATTTGCTGGATAAGAACTCGACCCAACGCCTACAAGTAGGTGATGCCTCAACCGTATTTTGGTCTGAAAAACCCAGCGAACTTGAAACACAAATTGTCGATATTTTTGGCGAACCGACCAAAGATGAGCCAGACCGCAACACCAATGCCTTACGCAGCCTGTATCAGTCCATTAACCACGGCTTGTTGACCAGTCCTGAAGGCAATCAACGCTTTCATGTTCTGGGATTATCCCCTAATGCTGCACGCATCAGTATTCGCTTTTGGGAAACAGCAACAATTGCAGAGCTTGCTGTACGTATTAAACAGCATTTTGATGATCTCGACATTGTACACGGCGACAAACAATTGCCGCATTTGCCGTTGTATCGGTTGCTGGTTTCTACTATCTCTTCAAAAAGTAAAGCAGACAACATACCACCCAATCTTGCTGGCGATACTCTACGAGCTATATTAACGGGTTTGCCCTATCCACAAACACTACTCGCCGCCGTCGTAAGGCGCAATCGCGCCGAACGGGAAATCACGTATCCGCGAGCCGCACTCATTAAAGCCTGTATCAACCGTAACATCCGCTTTCAACAACTACCAACCAAGGAGTACCTGACCGTGTCATTGGATATTAACAACCCCAATATTGGCTATCGTCTGGGCCGGCTGTTCGCTGTTCTGGAAAAAATCCAGGAAGAAGCCAGCCCAGGACTTAACTCCACTATCCGCGACCGCTACTACGGCGCTGCCTCCAGCACGCCCGTGAGCGTTTTTTCCACCTTACTTAAATTGAAAAACCACCACCTTCCCAAACTCAGTAAAGGCCGTAGTATCAACCTTGATCGTTTATCAGGTGAAATTATTGATGGCATCGAGGACTTTCCAGCCATCTTGACATTAACGGATCAAGGCCGCTTTGCTATCGGCTATTACCATCAACGCCAGAACTTTTTTAAAAAACATACCCCACCCCAATCAGGAGATCAACCATGAGCTTAACTAACCGTTATGATTTTGTATTACTTTTTGATGTAAAAGACGGCAATCCAAATGGTGACCCTGATGCAGGTAACCTGCCACGTATGGACACACAAACTGGTAAAGGCTTGGTGACCGATGTATGTTTAAAACGCAAGATAAGAAATTATGTAGGGATTGTAAAAGAATGTAATCAGCCATTTGACATTTATGTTAAAGAAAAGGCAGTTCTAGGCAGAGCGCACAAAGAAGCATTTACCGCTTTAAATTTAACACTTGGTGAAGCATCCAGCACATTGATTCCCTCAGACTTGATTAACGATGTTGAAGATTTCTCATTACCTGATGGTATGGAAATTTCCGAAGATGATGAGGAACGTTCCGTTATTATTGTTCATGCAGACGCGGATGTTAAAGCTATTAAAGCAGAGTTCAAAGATGCTAAGCCTTCAAAAGCATTAAAAACATTCTTCGATTTGTGTTTAAAAAACGTTAAAGCGCGTAAACCAAAGGCTGAGGAAGTGAGTAAGGGACGAGATTGGATGTGCCAACGATTTTACGATATTCGTACATTTGGTGCAGTTATGTCTTTAAAGTCAGCACCAAACTGCGGACAGGTGCGAGGCCCTGTTCAACTTACTTTTGCCCGTTCAGTCGATCCTATCATTGCCAGTGAGCATTCAATAACCCGAATGGCGGTTGCTACCGAAGCAGAAGCGGAAAAACAATCAGGCGACAACCGTACCATGGGCCGCAAATTTACCGTCCCTTATGGCCTGTATGTTGCTCATGGCTTTATTTCCGCGCACTTGGCCGACCAAACTGGTTTTGGCGAAGATGATCTGCAATTGCTGTGGGACGCATTAGTGAATATGTTTGAACATGACCGGTCGGCTGCGCGTGGTGAAATGTCGACGCGTGGACTGTATGTGTTCAAACACGAGAGCAAATTAGGCAATGCTCCGGCACATCGACTATTTGAAAGAATTTCGCCTAAGCTCAAAGCCGGTATTATTGCCCCACATGATTTCAGCGATTACGAAATTAGCGTTGATGAAACGGATTTGCCGGCAGGGGTAGAATTGCTCAAAAAAGTTTAAAAACATTGGTTTTGTATGACTAATCACCGGAGTTATCTAGTTTAGCCACTGGATTCATCAACCCATAAGCGAAGGTCTCTATGAACAACAAAGAATTTCTCCAACAAGCCTTACAACTTGCTCCGCAAGATCGTTTCATGCTGGTGGAAGGCTTGTTAAAAAGCCTGGATGAACCTGATTTAACCTTGGACGCCATTTGGGCGGAAGAGGCTGAAAAAAGGCTTGCGGCGTACCGCGAAGGTAAGCTTGCAGGGATTGCTGCGGAAGATGTTTTCCGGGACATTTAATGACAATCATCTTTAGTAAGCATCTCCCTGCTTATTCGCAGGGAGTGGATTGAAATATCATCGCCGTAGCCCACCAACACCGCCGACCGGATTATTGGCTGTCCGATGACCAAACCTATGAGGTCAGTAATGATCGATGATGACGATACCATTGCCATATCCGCGTTGCAGCATTACAGCTACTGCCCGCGCCAATGTGCCCTGATTCATCAGGAGCAAAGTTTCAGTGAAAACATTCATACCTTGCGCGGTCGCCGCGTGCATGAAAAAGTCGATACGGCAGGCACGCATAATCAGGACGGCATAAGGACGGAAACCGCGTTGCCTTTAGTCAGCGAACGACTGGGTTTAACCGGTATTGCAGACATTGTCGAAGTATTGCCGGACGGTACGCTCAGGCCGGTCGAATACAAACACGGCCGGCGCAAGCAACGTGAGCATGATGACTTGCAGGTTGCAGCCCAGGCTATCTGCCTGGAGGAAATGACCGGCAAGCCTATTCCCGAAGGCATTATCTACCATCACAGTTCCAGGCGCAGGCGTAGCGTTCCGATTACGCCTGAGCTGCGGAATCGGGTGCAGGAAACCGCGGCAGCCGTCCGCGCGATGCTGAAAAGCGGCCGACTGCCGCCGCCGCTGGCGGATTCCGCCAAGTGCCGCGAATGCTCATTACAGGAAATTTGCCAACCGGCGCTTATCCAGGCGGTGCAGCATCATCGTGCGCTTGCCGAAACTTTATTCACTCCAGAGGATGACGAAATATGAATGTATTCCTCAACACCTTATACATTACCAACCCGGAAGCCTATCTGCACCTGGAAGGCGACACCATTTGCGTTAAAATCGACCACAGCAAAAAGCTGCAAGTACCGATACACCATCTCGGTGCATTGGTGCTGTTTGATCACGTCATGCTCAGTCCTGCCTTGCTGGCCCGTTGTGCCGATGATGGCCGCACCATCGTTTGGCTGGATCGTAGCGGTCGTTTTAAAGTACGTCTTGAAGGCCCTGTGAATGGCAATATTCTCTTGCGTCAAAGCCAATTCCGTTCCGCAGATAATCCAGCTCAAACGCTCGCTATCGCCGGCGCCATACTTGCCGGTAAGTTGCGTAACAGCCGGCAGGTGTTGATGCGCGGCGCGCGGGAAAGCAGCGACGATAACGACAAACAGCAATTAGTCCAAACCTGCCGCCTGATTGCCGGGCAAATCAAAAAACTGCCGCTGGCCGAATCTCTGGACACCTTGCGCGGCTTAGAAGGTGACAGCGCGCGTCTTTATTTTGCCGCCTTACCCTTGTTAATGCGCGGCAACGCCAAAGCCAATTTTCCGTTTACCACGCGTAACCGCCGTCCACCGCGCGACCGCTTTAATGCCTTGATTTCATTTCTTTATGCCTTAGTGCTCAACGATTGCCGTTCGGCCTTGGAAAGCGCCGGGCTTGATCCCCAACTCGGCTATTTGCATGCGGTCAGGCCGGGGCGACCAGCGTTGGCGCTGGATTTACTGGAAGAATTTCGTGCACCATTAGCTGATCGCCTGGCCTTGACCCTGATTAATCGCGGGCAACTCCAGCCTAATGATTTTATAGAACGTGAAGGCGGAGCCGTTTTATTGGATGATGCCGGGCGCAAAACGGTTATTACTGCTTATCAGGAACGTAAACAGGAAACCTTGCAACATCCGCTATTGGAAACCGCCACGCCTATCGGCCTGTTACCGCACCTTCAAGCCCGCTTGCTGGCGCGCTATCTACGTGGCGATGTAGAAACTTACCTGCCTTATTTACATAAATGAATGTAAGCAGCATATATAGGGAGTCAATATGCTAGTTCTTGTTAGCTACGATGTCTCTACCGAAACCTCGGAAGGCCGAAGGCGATTGCGCCGTGTGGCTAAAACCTGTCTTAATTACGGACAACGTGTACAAAAATCCGTATTTGAATGCAAAGTCGATCCGGCGCAAATGGAGGCATTAAAAATCAGCTTGCTGGATATAATCAATGAAGAAGAAGACAGTTTGAGGATATACCGGATTATTGAGCCGTTGGCGAAAAACGTAATGGAGTTTGGCAAGTTTAAAGCGGTAGATTTTGAAAAAACCTTAATCCTATGAAAAGCGCGAACCCCAAGCGATGGCAAAAAAGCGTAGCCTTTCGCAAATGCATTAACATTTTGATAATTAAAGTATTTTTCTTATTGCTATTTGGTGGCGACAAAATAATCACGTTTGTTGTTCATAGGTTCGCTCTTTCACGGAGAATAAATAACCTATATCATACACTTGCAGCAACGCTGCATCTCCCGGCCTAATCGCCGGGAGTGGATTGAAACGACACACTCGTAGGCTGTTGTCGGATCGCCAACACGCATCTCCCGGCCTAATCGCCGGGAGTGGATTGAAACCGATCAAATTGCCTCGTTGGCTGATCGATAGACTCGCATCTCCCGGCCTAATCGCCGGGAGTGGATTGAAACGTCATAGTTACGCCAGCAACATCAATAGCCATAGCGCATCTCCCGGCCTAATCGCCGGGAGTGGATTGAAACCGATAAGCCATTTATTTCGGCGAACTTGGCGTGATGCATCTCCCGGCCTAATCGCCGGGAGTGGATTGAAACCAGCTTTGGCTTCTCGCCTTAAAGTTTCCCGATGCGCATCTCCCGGCCTAATCGCCGGGAGTGGATTGAAACAGCAGATCCGCAACTATTAGGGTCAGTAACACAAGGCATCTCCCGGCCTAATCGCCGGGAGTGGATTGAAACATACCACGTAATCGGTAGTATTTAAGGATGTCAGGGCATCTCCCGGCCTAATCGCCGGGAGTGGATTGAAACGTGACACACGTTTTGCGTTCGTCCGCGTTCGGTTGGCATCTCCCGGCCTAATCGCCGGGAGTGGATTGAAACTGTATGTTTCCGGC
>Ga0172373_10000900_pt1 | contig 48759 bp, 37 predicted proteins | sample Lak10m_2_FD_114546 | JGI IMG/M metagenome (GOLD analysis project Ga0172373, IMG submission 114546) | Freshwater microbial communities from Kabuno Bay, South-Kivu, Congo - kab_092012_10m | ecosystem: Environmental > Aquatic > Freshwater > Lake | place: Democratic Republic of the Congo... | reverse complement strand
GGCATGTGATACATCTGGCCTTCCTTGTCGGGCAGTTGTCCCGTGCCATGAGCCGAGGCCTCGTTGACGAGATAAGGTGGCATGTACTCGGTATATCCGGCGGCCGTGTTGGCGTCGAGGAAGTACTGGATGAGGGCACGCTGCAGGCGGGCGCCGCGGCCCTTGTAGAGGGGGAAGCCGCTGCCGGTGAGTTTGACGCCTGTCTCGAAGTCGATCAGGTCGTAGCGGCGGATGAGGTCCCAGTGGGGTTGTGCACCTTCCGGCAGGACGGGCATCTCGCCTCCGCGGCGAACTTCGACGTTGTCGTCGGCGCCCGTGCCGGGGGGTACCAGCGGCGAGGGCAGGTTGGGGATGCGCTGGAGAGCCTCCCGGATGGAGGTCTCCAGTTCGGCGAGTCGGCGTTCGTTGGCCTCGACGGTGGTTTTGAGGGTCGCCACCTCAGCTTTCAAGGCTTCGGCCTCTGCCTTCTGTCCCTTGGACATCAGGGCTCCGATCTCTTTGGAGGCCTGGTTGCGGCGGGCGAGGAGGGCGTCGTTGTCGGACTGCAGGCGGCGGCGGGCATCGTCGTCGGAGAGGACGGTGTCCAGCAATGTTATGTCAATGAAACCTTTTAATGCGAGCCTTTCTGAAACTTCTGCCTTGTGTTCCCGTATCAATCCGACTTGCAGCATGTCAGCGGTTTTGGGCAAAGATAGCCTCCCCCCCGCAATGCCCTTTTCGATAGAGCTGCAGCAAGCCTACCTTTGCCCCATGCACGCGAACGACGACCTCCAAGCCCGCTGGTGGCGCCTCGAAGAACAACTCATCGCCCGCTTCGGCAAGAAGCCCGACATGGAAGCGATCCTCTTCCTCATCGGCCTGCAGGAGACGGGCGCCGCCCAGGCCAGCTACAGCAAGGAACAGAAGCAGGACCTCATGCACGTCGCCGTCTGCACCCTGCTCACCCCCAGCGGCTACTTCGCCCCCGAAGGCCTCGACGACGACGGATGGCCCCACTTCCGCCAACTCCGCGAAATGCCCAACCTTCCCCTCAAGGAACAGGAAGACTTCCTCCGCGACCATGTCCTCCTCTATTTCCAACAACATGCACTCACCGACTGACCCCGCCCCTCGGCCGTCCCGCCGGATCACCGCCCGTAGCATAACCGTCCTCGGACTGCTCGGCCTCTCGCTCGCCCTGGCGGCACAACCCACCGGCCGTATCCACCCGCGCGACCGGTCACGCGACGTCCTCCTCACCACCACCCAGGGAGACATCCGCCTACGCCTCTCCGACGCCACCCCCCTCCACCGCGACAATTTCATCCGCCTCGTCCGCAGCGGCTTCTACCGAGGCGTCCTCTTCCACCGCGTCATCCAGGGCTTCATGATCCAGGCGGGCGACCCGCGCACCCGTCCCGCCGACAACAAAGGCCTCGGCCGGACCGACTCGGCCTATACCCTTCCCGCTGAGTTCCGACCCGACCTCTTCCACCGTCGCGGCGCCCTGGCCGCCGCCCGCATGGGCGACGACGTCAACCCCGCCAAGGCCAGCAGCGGCACCCAGTTCTATATCGTCCAGGGCCGTGTGTTCACCCCGGCATCGCTCGACTCCGTCCAAACCTTCCGCCTCCGCGGCCGGACGCTCCCGCCCGACCACCGTAAAGCATACATGTCACAGGGCGGGGCTCCCCACCTCGACCAGAACTACACCGTCTTCGGAGAAGTCGTCGAAGGCATGGACGTGGTCGACCGCATCGCCGCCGTACAGACCAGCGGAAGAAGCGGGGGGGATAAGCCGATCAAGGAGGTACGCCTCTTGAAGTCCAAGATGGTCCGACGATAGGGGGCCGGCCCTTCCAACGATACCGCCTCGCAGTCTGGCCCGTTCCCGAGGAATTGAGTAATCTTGCAGAAACATAGCGCTGCCATGAGCATCCCCCAGCATCTGCGGTACACCAAGGACCACGAATGGGTCTCCGTCGACGGCAACATCGCCACCGTCGGCATCACCCACTACGCACAGGACCAGCTCGGCGACATCGTCTTCGTCGATATCGACACCGTCGGCCGCAGCCTCGCCGCAGAAGCCGTCTTCGGCAGCGTCGAAGCCGTCAAGACCGTCAGCGACCTGTTCCTGCCCGTCAGCGGCACCATCCTCGAGAAGAACACCGCCATCGACGACAGTCCCGAGACCGTCAACGCCGACCCCTACGGCGAAGGCTGGATGGTGCGCGTCGAGATGTCCGACCCCGCACAAGTCGAAGGCCTCCTCGACGCCGCCGCCTACGCCGCCCTCATCGGCGAATGACGCCGCCACCGCAGACCCGTATGACCCCGCGGCTCCTGCACTCCCGCTGGCCCGCCACCCTGTGGACGGCCCTGATCTTCGTGCTCCTCGTCGTGCCCGACAGCGGCCTGCCCAAACGCGGCATGCTCCACCTCCCCAATCTCGACAAGGTCGCCCATATCATCCTCTTCGGCGGCTTCGTCGTCCTCTGGCACCTCGCCAGCACATCCCGCCTGCCGTCAGCCCGAAAACGCCTCCTCCTGCTCTTCGCCATCTCCTCCGCCTATGGCATCGCCATGGAATTCGTACAACTCGGCTTCACCAACCGCGCCTTCGAAGGGCTCGACATCGTCGCCGACATCGCCGGGGCCGCCGCCGCCACCCTCGGCATCGCCTTCGGACAAAAACGAAGCCCCTATGGACATAGGGGCCGTAACCAAAACTAACTGCTAATGAGAAATCGCTGTATGCTGCTTTGCATGCAATAGACGCCAATCACGCCAGGAAGTTCAACACCGCGCTGTTAATCATTTGCAAAGATGCCCCCGCAGGGCGCTACAGCCGTTACACACTTGCCTCCGGTCATTGAAAGGCTGACATGTTCAGTATTCCTGAAATGCATGTTTCGTGAACCCCGATGAGGAGGGGAATGGAAACACGATGGGGGGAATCCCGGTTCAGACAACTCAACAGTATACCCGCAGTGGAGAGATCGCCATCCGGGCGATACGAATGGCAGACAGGCATCCTCGGGGGGATATCAGAACCGGGATTTCGTTGATTATAAGATTTGGGGATTGCACATCACATGGCAACGCCCTTGGTCGATCGCCATCAGGGATGCGCGTAGCCGGTTGAACCGCCAATCCTCAAATCATAGAATCAACGAAATCCCGGTTCAGACAGATCAACAGCCGGACTACAGCGGGAAGATGGCCATCCGGGCGATACGAATGGCAGACAGGCATCCTCGGGGAGAGTGTTAACCATGATCGTCCGTATCGCAAGAAGGAAGATGCCTTGCCATCCTTGTTCGCGAGGGTACCTTCCATGAAGGGGTTCAGCGATTCGGCCTTCCGTCCCGACCCCTGGTTCAGGCCATGGGTGGACGCCGCGGGTGCATCCCTCAGCCCTGGCCTGCCAGCTTTTCGGCATTCTCTGCGAACTGCAGGGCGTCGACCAGCGGCTGGATCTCGCCGTCGATGACGTCGGCGAGGTTGTAGAGGGTGAGTCCGATGCGGTGGTCGGTCACGCGGCCTTGGGGGAAGTTGTAGGTGCGGATCTTGGCCGACCGGTCGCCCGTGCTGACCAGGCTCTTCCGGTGTCGCGAGATCTCGTCCTCCTGGCGCCGCACCTGTTCTTCATAGAGCCGGGTGCGGAGCATCTGCATGGCCTTCTCGCGGTTGCCGAGCTGGGTGCGTTCCGTCTGGCAGACGACGACGGTGCCCGTGGGGATGTGCGTGAGCATGACCTTGGTCTCGACCTTGTTGACATTCTGTCCGCCGGCGCCGCCGCTGCGGGCCGTCTCCATCCTGACGTCGCTCTCGCGCACTTCGACGTCCACCTCCTCCGCCTCGGGCATCACGGCCACGGTGGCGGCGCTGGTATGCACGCGGCCGCTGGCCTCGGTGGCGGGCACGCGCTGTACGCGGTGCACGCCGCTCTCGAACTTGAGGGTGCCGTAGACATCGTCGCCCTGCACTTCGAGCTGTGCCTCCTTATAGCCGCCTGCAGAGCCTTCGTTCTCGGAGAGCAGCGCCGTGCGCCAGCCCCGGCGCTCGCAGTAGCGGAGGTACATGCGCAGCAGGTCGCCCGCGAAGAGCGAGGCCTCGTCGCCGCCCGTGCCGGCGCGGATCTCGATGATGGCGTTGCGGTCGTCCTGCGGGTCCTTCGGGATGAGCAGGTTGCGGATGCGGGCCTCCGTGGCGGTCTTCCGCTGCTCCAGGTCGGACGCCTCGGCCTTGGCGAGTTCGCGCAGTTCCTCGTCGTCGCCCGCCAGGGCCTCGCGGTGGAAGGCGATGTCGTCGAGCAGCCGGAGGTAGTCGGCACGGGCCTGCACGATGGCCTCCAGGCTGCGGTACTCCTTGCTCAGTCGGGCGAAGGCGCGGTTGTCGGCCACCACGGCGGGGTTCGTCAACGACACGCCCAGCTCGTCGAACCGGGCCTTGATGGCTTCCAACTTGTCCAGCATGGGCGCTCAGGTGGGGCACCGCGGGGCCGGTGCCGGATTGACGTAATTTGGGCCCGCAAAGGTAACCCGATTCCGCATGGCATGGCTCAAGTTCAGGGCTGACGGCCTCTTCACCGGCCAACGGCTGCTCGGCCCCGAGGCCGTCCTCGTGACCGACGCGTCGGGCACCGTCGTCGACATCATCGACGCCGCCACGGCGGGCGACGAGGTCCGCACCCTCGAAGGCACCCTCTGCCCGGGCTTCGTCAACGCCCACTGCCACCTCGAACTCAGCCACATGGCCGGGGCCATCCCCCCCGGCACCGGCCTCCCCGGCTTCCTCGGCCGCATCGTCGAAGGCCGCGCCGCCGAAGAGGCCGCCATCCAAGAGGCCATGCGCGCCGCCGCCGCCCGCATGCACGAGCAAGGCATCTCCGCTGTGGGAGATATCTGCAACACCACGGCCTCCATCCCCCTCAAGCGCGGGGGACCGATGCGATGGGTCAACTTCATCGAAGTCCTCAGCGCCACCGACGCCAAGGCGCCCGAACGCCTACAGCATTTCCGGGCCCTGCGCGACCGCTTCCTTGCCGAGCCCGGCCTCGACGGCCATCCGCCGATCGCATCCCTCGCCGCCCATGCACCCTACAGCACCAGTCCCCTCAGCTTCCGCCTCATCAACGAAGAGACGGCCGGCCGCGTCACCTCCCTTCACAACCAGGAGACGGCCGCCGAGGACGAACTCTACCGCAGCGGCACGGGTGAGTTCCTGCCTTTCTTCCAGCGCCTCGGCTACGCCGGCAGCCCCATGCCCGTGACGGGCCTGTCGAGCCTGCAGTCGGTGCTGCCCCATTACGACCGTGGCCAGCGGCTTCTCCTCGTGCACAACACCTTCACCTCACCCGAAGACCTGGCCTTCGGCGCCGCCCATGCCGCCCAGGCCGGCCTCGACATCGTCTACTGCCTCTGTCCCAACGCCAACCTCTATATAGAAGGGCGCCTCCCGCCGGTGGCCGACCTCCTCGGCAGCGGCGCGCGTGTGGTCATCGGTACCGACAGCCTCGCCAGCAATACAGACCTCAGCATCGCCGCCGAGATGCGGACCCTCCTACGGCATGTCCCCGGACTGACATTGGAGACGACCCTCCGATGGGCCACCTCGGAAGGCGCCCTTGCGCTGGGGCTGCAGGACAGCCTGGGAAGCCTGCGCATCGGCACGCGGCCGGGGCTGGTATGGCTGGACAGGGACATGCAGGCCAGCCGGCTATGCTGAAGGGCCCCCATGCAGGCACCGGCCCTGCGGGTGCGGCAAGCGCATCCATCCATCCGTTGCTGCGTGACGTCCCGGGTGCCACGCCTTGAACGACCCTTGGATGTCCGCCCTGCCGCATTTGAGGGTCAACGTACGGGTGACAGGTTGGAAGGTCAAGGTTGCCGAAAAGGCGTGGCACCCGGCCCCGACGCTCGGGTCGGGTGCAGCCCCGTAGGTGTCAATCCATCAGTTCCTGGAGGACGGGCAGGGAGCGGAGGCTGCCGAAGTCGGGCACGTGTAAGGTCAGGAACCGCAGGCAATGGTCCAGCAGCCGGCGGCGGGACTCCCTGTCCATGGCGATCTCCTGCGCCTGGGCTGCGTCGGTGCAGCGGATGAAGCGGTCCATCAGCGCGCCTGAGGCCACGTCTGCGGCATGCAGGTGGTCCGGTGGGGATGCGAGGAAGACGCCCTCCTGCAGGTCGAGGTAGGGTCTGTCGGTCCGGAACCCTTCTTCCAGGTGGAAGCCGAGCAGCCTGGCGAGCCGGATGGAGAAATGGATGGGGAAGTTGGCGGCGAAGCCGTCACCTCCCGCTTCGAGTGCCAGGAGCGACGTCTCGGTGAAGGCGTACAGTTCCGGCTGGGGGTAGGGCTGCCGCAGGCATTTGAGCAGCAGCTCCATCATGAAGAGCGCTACCGACTGTTTGCGGATGTCGCGGCCGAGTCCGGTGAGGAGGAAGGCCCAGCGGCATTCCCGGACATGCTGCAGTCCGCTGCGGTCGTGATGTGTCACCACCATGTCGAGGAGGCTGGCGGGCTGGAAGTGTGCGGCGCGGATGGGTGAGCGGACGCCTTCGCGCCGCACGCCTTTGACCATATATCCCTGGATGCCGAAGGCCTCGGTGAAGACGGTCGCCACCAGGCTCGTCTCGCCGTAGCGGACGGCCCGCAGCACCACTCCCTTCGTCGTATGCAGCATGCCGGCCATGGTGGGTGGGGGTCAGCGGACGATGAAGATGCGTGTCACCAGGCGACCGGTGCCCGTGTCGTCGGCGACGAAGACGAGGTAGGCGCCGCTGGCGGCCTTCTCGCCGCGGGGTGTGCGGCCGTCCCACACGGCCTGACCGCCGAGGGCGCGTGTCTGGTGTACGAGGCGGCCGTCGGCCTCGGTGATGCGGACGACGGCGTCGGCGGGGAGGCCGCGGATGGCGATGGGGCCGGCATGGCCCGGGGGGACGGGGTTGGGGAAGGCCAGCACGTCGCCGGGCGCCTCGCCGCCCTGGGTGGCGGTGCCGCGGTAGGAGCAGATGCCGTTGAAGGTGGCGAAGAAGACCTCGCCCGTGGAGGGCTCGACGGTGATGCGATGGACGAGGTTGCTGAGGAGGGGGCTGTTGGTCTCGGTGAAGCGGTGGATGACGCGGGTGCCGTCGGCGTCCACCAGCCAGACGCCGTTGCGGGTGCCCACCCATTTGCGGTTGGCGCCGTCGACGGCGAGGCAGCGGACGTCTTCGGCGACGAAGAGGTAGCCGGCGAAGTTGTCGGTCTGCACCACCGGCAGGAAGGCCTCGCAGGCATTGCTGAAGACCTCGTCGACGCAGGGGATGACGGCGATGCCGCGAGTGGTGCCCACCCAGACGAGCCCGTCGCGGTCGACCGCCACGCAGCGCACGTCGGCCGAGGGCAGGTTGCCGGCGCCGCGGCCCTGGCGGAAGAAGCGCCAGCGGTCGTCGGCGGTGTTGTCGGGCGTGCCGCCCTCGTCGAAGCAGAAGAGGCCGTTGCCCTTGGGCGAGACGATCCATTTGCGTCCCTCCTTGTCGATGGCGATCTGTGCGACGGCGTTCTCGTTGTGCAGGAAGGGGATGGTGAAGCGGCGCCAGCTGCCGTCCTTCTTGCGGAGTACGAGGTTCTGCGGGGCGCCGTAGTTGGCGATCCATAGGTTGCCCTCGGTGTCGTAGGCGAGGCCGCCGACGCGGTAGGAGCCGGGGTCGCCGACGGTCTCCTGCAGGCCGCCGCCCTGTTTGGCTATCGCGAGCGTGCCGCCGGTGCCGACCTGCAGCAGTCCGCCGCCGAAGGAGCCGGCGCTGACGGTGCCCGTGAGGGGGTCGCCCGCCAGGGCGATGATGTCGAGCAGGCTGTCGATTTCGGGGCGGACGTAGAGGTTGATGTTCTCCCAGGCGCCATCGCGCAGGCGGTAGAGGCCGTTGGGGTTGTAGGTATAGTTCCAGGCTTCGTTGACGGCGCCGGCGGCGGCCCATATGTCGCCGCGGAAGGCGATGAGGTCGCCCGCGGCCGTGTTGATGGGCGAGTTGGGGAAGACACGCTCGGTGCGGCCCGCCGTCAGGCGGAGGAGGCCGTTGTTCTCGTCGGCCACCCAGTAGTCGGCGCCGTCGGCGACGGCCTGGCGGGGCAGCGACAGGCCCTGCGGGCGAAGGCGTGCCAGGAGGCCGCCGGTGGCGGCGTCGATGACGGCGAGGCTGCCGCCGCCGGGGCCCGACTGACAGACCAGGATGCGGTCGGCCGTGGCGTCGAGGCCCGTCACCGATCCCCCGTCCGCCAGCAGCAGCCGCCATCCGGACGGACCGCTGGCCCAGACGCTGTCGTGCTTCACCAGCGCCAGCGAGGTGGCGGTGGCCGCCAGGGCCGTCGGGCTGCCGGGCGTGAGGCCGCGCATGTCGGCCGCCTGCCAGCTGCGTGCATCGGCCAGGTTGGCGCCTGTGGCGGGCGCCTGCCGCAGTCCCCCGGCCGTCGCCGCGTAGTACACACCGTCGCGCCAGGCCAGCGCGCCGACGGCGGGCGGCGCGCCGGCCGGTGCAGGCCGCCAGGTATCGCGCACCTCCCGCCGGTCGGCGTCCATCACCACGATGCCGAGACCGGTCGACAGCAGCAGGTCACTGCCTCGCCACAGGGCCGAGAAGACGGTCTTGTCACCACTCACGCGGCTCACCATCAGGTCGGGGATATTGCGGACGCGGTCGCCTTCGATGATGTCGACGTTGCCGTTCTGATACACCAGGGCCGTGCGCGGGCCTGCGGGCTCGGCCACCATCGTGCGGACGCGCACCTCGCTCAGCCCCTCCACCCGTGTGAGGCGCGCAAAGGAGCGGTCCGACAGGTCGTAGGTGAAATAGCCGTAAGGCGTGGCGCATCGCACCTGCCGGCCGCGGAGGGCAGTGCGCAGGGCGTTGTTGAAGGGGAGGTGCTCCCGCCAGGCGCCGATGGGCGGGGGCGACTGGCAGGGGGCTTCCCCCACCAGGAGGCCAAGGAGGAGCGGGACGGGCAGCCGGCGTCGCGACATGCCGTAAAAGTAACGAATCGCACCGGGCCCGGCCGCCCGGCACCCCTCGGGGAAAATCCGTTCCTTTGCACCTTATCCAACAAGCCCCCTGCATGTGGCATAAGATAGGCGAGACGGTCATCCGGTACCGGCTGGCCCTCCTCACGGCCTTGTTCGCCATCACCTGCGTCATGGCCTACTTCGCCGCACAGGTCAAGATGAGCTACGAATTCTCCAGGGCCATCCCGATGGACCACCCCCGCTACCGCGAATATCTCGCCTTCAAGGATCGGTTCGGAGAGGATGGCAACCTGCTCACCATCGGGTTCGTGTCGGACAGCACCTTCACGCCCGGCGTCTTCGGCCCGCTGGTGGAACTGCAGGACAGCCTCCGCCGCATCCGCGGCGTGGACGACGTCCTCAGCGCCGCCTCCGCCGTCAACCTCGTCCGCAACGACGCCACCGGCCGCCTCGAGGCCAGGCCCGTCTTCCCGCGCACCGAACTCGGCAGGGCCGCCCTCGACAGCGGCCGCCAGGTCTTCGAAGGACTCCCCTTCTACCGCGGCCTCCTCTACAACCCCGCCACAAAGGCCTACCTCGTGGGGGTCAGGCTCGACAGCCGCATCCTCAGCACCAAGACGCGCGACACCGTGGTGGGACAGGTGGAGGCCCGCGCAGCCGCCTTCGGCGAGGCCGCCGGCCTCGAACTCATGTACAGCGGCCTCCCCCACATCCGCTTCAACATGATGACGCGGATCGCCGCCGAGATGAAACGCTTCCTCCTCGGCTCGGTGATCCTCTCGGCACTCATCCTCCTCCTCTTCTTCCGCTCCGTCTCCACGATGCTGCTGTCCCTGGCGGTGGTCGTGACCGGCGTCGTCTGGAGCCTCGGCACGATCGTGCTCATGGGCTACCGCATCAGCCTGCTCACCGCCCTCATCCCCCCGCTGGTGGTGGTGATCGGCATCCCCAACTGCATCTACTTCCTCAACAAATACCACACCTCGTACATCGACCGGGCCGACCAGCGCGGCGCCCTGGTCGACATGGTCTCCAAGATGGGTGTGGTGACCCTCTTCTGCAATGTCGCCGCCGCCATCGGCTTCGCCGTCTTCGCCCTCACCCGCAGCGTCATCCTGCAGGAGTTCGGCGTCGTGGCCGGCATCAACATCATGGCGCTGTTCTTCATCTCGCTCATCCTCCTCCCCGGCGCCCTCAGCTACCTGCCCGCCCCCAAGCGGCGGCATACGCGCTACCTCGACAGCCCCTGGCTCGCCGGCGTCCTCCGCCGCATCGAACGCTGGGTCTTCAGCCATACCCGCACCGTCTGGCTCGCCACGGCCGCCGTGCTCGCCATCTCACTGGCCGGCATGCTCCGCCTCCGCTCCGAAGGGTATGTCGTCGACGACCTGCCGAAGGATGACAAGGTCTACACCGACCTCAAGTTCTTCGAACACCATTTCAAAGGTATCATGCCCCTGGAGGTCGTCGTCGACGCCGGCAAACGCAACGGCTTCGCCGGCATGCGCGCCCTCGACGCCTTCACCGGCATCGACTCGCTCTCGGCCGCCATCGCGGCAAGGCCCGAGACGGCTCGCCCCCTCTCGCTGGCCGAAGGCCTCAAGTTCGCCCGGCAGGCCTTCTACGGCGGCGACAGCGCCAGCTACGCCATGCCCAACGCCTTCGACGGCGCCTTCGTCGGCGAATACCTCCGGCCCACCCGGGGCGGTCGCGCCGACAGCGCCGGCGGCCTCGGCCGCATCATGGCCTCGTACATGGACAGCAGCCGCCGCATCACCCGCATCACCGTCAACATGGCCGACGTCGGCAGCCGCCGCCTCCCCCTCCTCCTCGACACCCTCCGGCAACTCGCCGCCCACCATATCGACACCAGCCGCTACACCGTCACCTTCACCGGCACCTGCGTCACCTTCCTCGAAGGCAGCCGCTATATCATCAACGGCCTGCGCGACAGCATCCTCTGGGCCTTCCTCCTCATATCGCTCTGCATGCTCTACCTCTTCCGCTCCCTCCGCATCCTCGTCTGCTCCCTCATCCCCAACCTCATCCCCCTCCTCCTCACCGCCGGCGTCATGGGCTGGACGGACATCCCCCTCAAACCCTCCACCGTCCTCGTCTTCAGCGTGGCCCTCGGCATCGCCATCGACGTCACCATCCGCTTCCTCGTCAACTACAAACAGGAACTCCCCCGCCACGACGGCGATGTCCGCCGCACGGTCATGCATACCATACGGCAGACGGGCATCAGCATCATCTACACCTCCCTGGTGCTCATCGCAGGGTTCATCATCTTCGTCTTCAGCGGCTTCGGCGGCACCCAGGCCCTCGGATGGCTCACCTCCCTCACCCTGCTCACGGCCACCGTCACCAACCTCGTGCTCCTCCCCGTCCTCCTCATGGCCCTGAAAAAACGGGCCTGAGGGGCATTTCCCCGGCAGCTACCCGGCAAATGCATCGAAAAGTCCGGTTTTCTTGCCTTTATTCCGGAGGTTTTCCCGTTTTCATGGTTGAAATCCGCACATGAAAACTAATTTTGTAAGCCTCTGTTAAAAAAAACCGCCGCCGCGCCGGCCCGGGCCCTCCCGACAAGGAGGAGGACCCCCGCACCGGACAGGCGGCAATGCCCTGTTCATGCGTATAACGGCTTCCACATAAACCAAAATCGAGAACATGAGACAACTGCTGCTCTTCCTCTCAGCCTTCCTGATGATTTCGGGTCAGGTGATGGCCCAGAGGAGTCTGTCGGGAAAGGTGACGGATGAGAACGGGAACCCGGTGGCGAACGCCTCGGTACAGGTCCGCAACACCCAGGCCGGCACGACGACCAAGGCCGACGGCACCTTCACGCTCACCGTACCGGCCAACGGCCGGATCGTCGACATCACGATCATCGGCTACGAGACCGTGTCGCAGGCCATCCCGGCCGGCGGCTTCCTGCAGATCGCGCTGAAGGCCGCCACCGACGAGCTGGCCGGCGTGGTCGTGACGGGCTACACCCGCGTCAAGAAGTCGGAGTACGTCGGCGCGGCCTCCCGCATCGACAAGAAGGCGATGGAGCTGGTGCCCGTGGGCTCCTTCGACCAGATGCTGCAGGGCCGGGCCCCAGGCCTTCGCGTGTCGGCCGGCTCCGGCCAGCCCGGCGCCGCCGCCTCCGTGCAGATCCGCGGCCCCAAATCCATCTCGGGCGGCTCGACGCCGCTCTACGTGGTCGACGGCGTGCCCGTCGAGGCCGGTGTCTTCCAAGGCTACAACCCGAACGACTTCGAGTCGGTGGACGTCCTCAAGGACGCCGCCGCCGCCGCCCTCTACGGCTCCCGCGGCGCCTCCGGCGTCATCGTCGTCACCACCAAGCGCGGCGCCAAGGGCGCCACGAAGGTGAGCTACCGCCCGCAGTTCGGCCTCACACAGCCCGGCACCCAGAAGTTCGAGATGCTGAACAGCGGCGAACTGCTCGACTTCCAGGAGCGCCTCGGCGGCTTCGTCAACAACAACCTCCCCGGATGGCGCTTCTCCCGGAAGAACCCCGCCAACGCCGGCCTCGCCGCCACCACCCTGGCAGGCTACGACCGCATCCTCGACAGCCTTCGCGGCACCAACACCAACTGGGCCAAGATCTTCCAGCGCCAGGGCCGCTTCCAGTCGCACGACCTCAGCGTCACCGGCGGCTCCGGCTCCAACAGCTTCTTCGCCTCCGCCAGCATGTACGACGAACAGGGCATCGGCGAACGGTCCGACCTCAAGCGCTACACCTTCCGCTTCAACCTGGACCACAAGACCGACAAGCTGCTCATCCAGCTCAACAACACCCTCGGCTACAGCAAGCGCAACTTCATCGAATCGGAGGCCGGCGTCGCCCTGGCCAACCCCTTCGCCGCCGCCTACCTGGCCCTGCCCTACGACCCCCTCTTCCTGCCCAACGGCAACGTCAACACGGGAGCCGGCAAGGTCGGTGGCAACGCCTACCAGCGCATCCGCGACATCTACCGCTACAACGACCAACTCAAGGTCACCCAGTCCGTGATCATCAACTACGACATCACGAAGAACATCTTCGCCGGCGGTAACGTCGGCTTCGACTTCCGCGAGACCCTCAACACCACCAACCTGAAGTCGGGCACCTTCACCGCCAGCCAGTCGGGCTTCCCCTCCAACACCGGCTTCCACAGCGAATCGATGGGCCGCCTCTTCCAGGGCAACGCCCGCGCCTTCGTCGGCTACAAGGACAGCTACGGCAAGGACGACCAGCACACGCTCAACTTCACCCTCAACGCCGAATACGTCTATTCCGGCTCGCGGTCGCTGGCCTTCACCGGCTATGGCCTCAACTCGAAGCTGGTCAACACGCCCGCCGCCATCACCCCCGGCACGGTCGACAACCGCCTCATCGCCGGCGTCTCCGGCGGCAAGAGCCAGCGCGCCTTCGTCTCGCAGTTCGCCCTGCTCAAATACGGCTACAAGAACCGCTACATCCTCGACCTGTCGGCCCGCCGGGACGGCACCTCCATCCTGCCCGAACAGAACCGCGTACGTAACTTCTACGCGGCCGGCGCCGTCTGGAACACCCTCGAGGAAGGCTTCGCCCGCAACTGGAAGGCCCTCAGCACCCTCCGCCTCCGCGCCAGCTATGGCCGCTCCGCCAACGCCGAGAACTTCCCCTTCGGCGACTTCGGCTACCTGCCCCTCTACGGCACAGGCACCTATGCCGGCTTCCCCACCCTGGCACCCTCCACACCGGGTAACACCGCGGGTGACTGGGAATACACCGACAAACTCAACATCGGCGTCGAATTCGGCCTCTGGGGCAACCGCCTGACCGGCGAGGTCAACGTCTACGACGAGGTCACCAGCAACCTCTTCATCTCGCAGGGCATCCCCATCGAGAACGGCTCCGCCTTCACCTCCGCCCAGGTCAACGCCGGCAAGATGGGCAACCGCGGCGTCGAAGTGCAGATGAACTACGACATCGTCCGCGGCAAGGACTTCAGCTGGTCCGTCGGTGGCAACTTCGCCTACAACAAGAACGAGATCCTCAGCCTCGGCCAGGAGAAGGAATACCCCGCCGGCACCGCCATCATCCGCGTGGGACTGCCCCTGGGCTCCCACTATGTCGTCAAATGGGGCGGCGTCGACGCAGCCACGGGCGCACCCCTCTACTACACCAAGGATGGCAAGCTGACCAACGTGTTCAGCAGCAACGACCAGATCGCCGAATTCGGTACCTATTTCGCCCCCTGGACCGGCGGCTTCAACACCAACATCCGCATCAAGTACGTCGACATCGCCGCCTTCTTCAACTTCCAGGAAGGCTTCAGCCGCTTCAACAACCAGACCTTCTTCCAGCAGAACCACGCCTTCGCCATCTCCGGCTACAACCTGTACAAGGAGATGCTCACCATGTGGTCCAGGCCCGGCGACGTCACCAACGTCCAGAGCCCCCTCTTCCAGCGCCAGTTCAGCTCCAAGGACATCGAAGACGCCTCCTACCTCCGCCTCCGCAACGTGCAGATGGGCCTCACCATGCCCGCCTCCGTCACCCAGCGCCTGCGGATCGTCAAAGGCCTACGCTTCTACGTTCAGGGCCAGAACCTCTTCACCTGGACCAAGTTCACCGGCTTCGACCCCGAAGACAGCAACAACATCGCCTCGTACGAATACCCCCTCCCGAGGACGTACACCGTGGGCCTGAACGCCGACTTCTAATCCCCAAAACCAGCACATCATGGATATGAGACTCAAACATATGACCACGGTCCTGGCAGCGGCAGGACTGATGCTCCAATCCTGCGAGAAGCGCATCGACCTGCTGCCCACCGACTCCATCAACGAGGCCAACGCCTTCCAGACGGTGACCGACCTCGAACAGGGCCTCTACGCCGCCTACGGCTCCTGGAACGGTGAGAACACCATGTACGTCAACGCCATCGTGGCCGACGAGACCAAGATCTCCAACGAGAACCGCGGTCAGGGTCAGTTCGAATTCAAATGGCAGTACGTGCCCGCCCAGGGCGGCAGCGCCTCCGGCGGCTGGAGCTCCTTCTACTACACCATCGGCCTCGTCAACAAGGAACTGGCCGCCATCGACAACGTCAAGCCGGCCAACGCCGCCGAAACTGACCTGAAGGAGCGCATCCGCGCCGAACTGCTGGCCATCCGCGGCATCGCACACTTCGAGATCCTCTACCGCTTCTCCGGCCGCTACAACCCCAGCGCCTCGGGCATCCCCTACACCACCAAGTCCGACATCAGCGCCCGGCCCGCCCGCCAGCCGCAGTCGGAAGTCCTCAAAGGCATCGAGGCCGACCTCGCCGCCGCCAAGGCCATCGCCACCCTGCCCGTCGCCCCCGCCGTCACCGGCACCGCCGGCACCATCCGCCTCTCCAAGGCCACCATCGCCGGCTTCCAGGCCCGCGTGGCCCTCTACAAGGGCGACTGGACCAACGCCGCCGCCTTCGCCACCGAGGCCATCACCAACTCCGGCAAGACCCTCGCCACCGGCACCACCTTCGCCGCCATCTGGACGGACGACAGCGAGGCCGAGGTCATGCTCAAACTCCGCCGCACCGGCACCGGCGTCGGCACCCTCTGGCAGGACAACAACGGCGATGTCTTCTTCGAGCCCTCCGACAAACTCAAGGCCATCTTCAACCGCACGACCGACAGCCGCTTCAACGCCTACTTCCTCATCCAGCCCACGGCACAGGACACCTGCCTGGTCCGGAAGTTCTTCTCCAGCGCCCGCGGTCCCAAGATCATCGACGTCAAAGTGATGCGCGTCGCCGAGATGTACCTCATCCGCGCCGAGGCCCGCGCCGAACTGGGCGACCTTACCGGCTCGGTGGCAGACTACAACCTCCTCCGCAGCAACCGCATCACCCCCTACACCAACGCCATCTTCCCCTCCAAGGCCGACGCGATCACCGCGATCTACGCCGAAAGGGCCCGCGAACTCTGCTTCGAAGGCTTCCGCTACTTCGACCACGTCCGCCGCGGCGTCGATATCACCCGTCCCGCCTCCGACGTACAGAGCGCTGCCTGGCAGAACCTGCCGGCCACCGACTTCCGCATGCTCTTCCCCATCCCGCAGTCGTCGATGCTCTCCAACCCCAACATGGTGCAGAACCCCGGTTACTGATCCCGCCATCCATCAACAACAAATCATAGGCACATGAGAACCTCACAACACATACGGAACCTGCTCCTGCCGATGCTCGTCATCGCCGTCGTGGCCGGTTGTAAGAAGCCGGATGCGGTGACCATCCCGCCCGTGCAGTCGCACTTCACCTTCCGCAGCGCAGGCACCTACGAGGTGCTGACGGCCAACTCGACGTTCGCCGTGCCGGTAGGCATCACCACCACCCAGAAGACGGCCACCACCGTCGAATTCACCATCACCTCGCCCACCGGCGCCGTCGCCGGCACCCACTACACCGTGGGCGGCGGTAACAACTCGATCACCATCCCCGCCGGACAGGCCCTGGGATCCATCAACATCCTCGGCAGCCTCGCCGCCTACAGCTCCGGCCGCCGCGACACCCTCGTCATCACCCTGCAGACCAAGGCCGGCGGCGTGAGCCCCCTCACCACCAACACCACCTACCGCCTCGCACTCCGCGGCCCCTGCTTCGAAGGAGATGTCACCCTCTCCACCTTCCTCGGTGCGTATAACAACACCAACGAAAACTTCGGCGGACCCTACGGCCCCTACCGCACCACCATCAGCGCCGTCCGCCAACTGACGGCCACCACCGGCGAGATCACCGTCACCAACATCTTCGACTACGGCTGGAACCCCATCAAGTTCGTCCTCGACTGGACCAACCCGGCCGCCCGTACCGCCATCCCGCCCCAACAGGCCGGCATCGGCGACGCCGGCACCCTCAACGGGGCCTACGCCGGCCGCGACATCAGCGTCCGCCCCCTGGCCGGACAGCCGGGCACCTTCTCCATCTGCCGGCAGACCCTCAACCTGACGATGCAACTCGGCGTCACCGGCCTCGGATGGTTCAGTACCCCCTACTTCGTCAACATGGCCCGCTGATCCCCGGCCATACCCAACCCAACGCAAAAGAGGCCGCATCAAACAGATGCGGCCTCTTCGTTTTCGTCAGCCCCTGTCAGCGGTAATGCCACGCGGAACGAGTTTTTTTAGGTGTGAGATAAAGGTCCCCCCTCCTCACGCGGATTGTATTTTTTGGACGTGAGACAAAGGCCATACAGGCCGCGGGGCGTTGGCTCGTTGGCTCCACCCTGCTGCCACGCTGCTCAACGACACCGGATTTTTCAGTGTCACGGGAACAAGCGTTCCGCGTGGCACCGTCCCGGGTGCCACGCGGATCATCGTCTCACATATCCTGAACATGACCTACGGAAGGGTAAGAGCCGAATAGGCGTGGCACCCGAGACGGTGCCACGCGGATAGGTCTTTTCAAGTGCTAGAAAAAGGGGCACACACCCCGCGGTGCGTTGGCTTCACCCTGCTGCCACGCTGCTCAACGACACCGGATTTTTCATGTGTCACAGGAACTAGCGATCCGCGTGGCACCGTCTTGAAAATCCCGCCCTCCAGGCGGGACCGGGTGCCATGCCGCTCAGCATGCTGGCGGAATGACTTCAGCACAACGGATGCTTCCGGGTTCGAGGCATATGGGACGGCTGCTGATGTCGGGTTGCCGAGTGCGGTGGTAACGAAGAGGCCGCATCGGAGTGATGCGGCCTCTTCGTTTTCGACAACGCCGATCTGCAGACACTCGGCTTATTTCAGCAACTTTTCCAACTCCTGTTCCAGTGCCGGCCCCCGCAGGTTGCTGGCGATGACATGGCCCTGCGGGTCGAGCAGCACATTGAAGGGGATGCCGTCGATATGGTAGAGGGGTACCACCTGGCTGTCCCAGAACTTCAGGTCGCTCACCTGCGTCCATTCGAGGCGGTCGTCGCGGATGGCCTGTACCCAGGCTCCCTTCTCGCGGTCGAGCGAGACACCGAGGACGGTGAAGTTGCGGTCCTTGTAGCGGGCATGAGCGGCCACGACGGTGGGGTTCTCGGCGCGGCAGGGACCGCACCAGCTGGCCCAGAAGTCGACGAGCACATACCGGCCGCGGAAGGATGACAGGCTCACCGGCTTCCCATCGGGGTCGGGCAGGGTGAAGTCGGGCGCCGGCTTTCCCGTGAGGACGCGGTTCTCCTGCTCCTGGATGGCGGTGAAGAAGCGGGCGGTGACACTCGTCACGCGGGTGTTGCCGGCGAAGCGCCTGGCGAGGTTCAGCATCACCGGCTTGACCTTCTCGAGGGCGATCTGTCCCTTGCCGAGGCCGATGGCGTAGAGGGCGACGGTGGGGTTGGCAGCCGTGTCGGCATATCCGATGAGGTAGTCCTCGATCGCGGCGACGGTGCTTCGGAAGCCCTCCTCGCTGGCGCGGAGGAGGCTGTCGGCACCCTTCAGCTGCTGCAGCGAGTCGATCGCATAGCGGAAGGGTGCGATCTCCAGCAGCCGGCGGTTGAAGCCCTGCAGCAGGGCCTGGGTGCTGTTGCTGGCCTTCGAGTCGGTGACATACCCGCCGAGGTCCTTCCAGTCGAGGCTGACATGGATCTCGTCCTGGTCGGCCACGAGCATGACGAAGTCGCGCGTCTTGTCGAAGCGCATGCGGTAGAGGTCGTCCTTCCCGCCGGCCAGTCCCTGCAGTTCGAAGTGGAGCTCGCCGGGGGTGATGAGGAAGGTGTCGGTCACCTTGGGCTCCGTCGCCTCGAGTTCGATGACGTCGAGGTAGGCGTACTGGTGTTCGGGGATGCCCTTGAGGTGGGCTTTGACGGTCACGGTTCCGCTGCCGCCGGGGCGGCAGGCGGCGAGGCCGCCCAGCAGCAGGGCGAGGGCGGCGAGGCGGGCGGTGGCGGGGCTTCTCATATCTTCTGGTTGAGCTTTTCGAGCAGCAGTTCCTGTACGCGTACCGGGTCGGCCTTCCCCTTCGAGCGTTTCCTGACGTCGCCCATGAAGAGGCCGAGGAGTCCCTTCTTCCCCTTTCGGTATTCGGCGGCCTTGTCGGGCATGGCGTCGAGGGAGGCGTCCACCCATTGGCGGAGCTCGTCGTCTGCCGCGTCCTGCAGCCAGTTGCGGGCCATGGCCAGGGCGGTCGGACCGGCAACGCCTTCCTCCAGCAGGGCGGGCAGCAGTTTCTGGGAGGCCGTCGAGAAGGCGATGCGTCCGTCTTCGACGAGGTCGATCAGTTCGCGCCACTGGTCGGCGGTGATGGGGCTGTCGCTCCAGTCGATGCCCCGCTCGTTGAGTTGGGCGCGGAGGGGTCCGAGGAGCCAGTTGGCGAGGGGCTTGGCGCGGTTGACGGTGGGGAGCATCCGAAGGTAGTGGTCGGCCAGGGCGCGGTCTTCGCAGAGTTGTCCGGCGTCGTAGGCGCCGAGGCCCTGGTCGGCCATGAGGCGGGCCGTGAGGGCGGCGGGCAGTTCGGGGATCTCGTCGGTGATGCGTTGCAGGTCAGCGGCCGGCAGGGTGAAGGGCGGCAGGTCGGGCTCGGGGAGGTAGCGGTAGTCGTCGGCATCCTCTTTGGAGCGGATGGCGAAGGTGGTGTCGCTGGCGGCGTCGAAGCCGCGTGTCTCCTGGCGGACGGTGCCGCCGGCCTCGAGGATGGCGGCGAGGCGGGCCGCTTCCACCTCGACGGCCTTGCGGAGGTTGCGCACCGAGTTGAGGTTCTTGACCTCGACGCGGGTGCCCAGGGCTGCCTGTCCCCGGGGGCGGACGGAGATGTTGGCATCGCAGCGGAGGCTGCCCTCTTCCATATTACCGTCGCACACCCCGAGCCAGCGGACGAGGCGCCGCACTTCGGTGAGGAAGGCGAAGGCCTCTTCGGCACTGCGGATGTCGGGTTCGGTGACGATCTCCACCAGGGGGGTGCCGGCGCGGTTGAAGTCGAGGCAGGTCTGTGTCGGGTCGATGTCATGGAGGCTCTTGCCGGCGTCCTCTTCGAGGTGGATGCGTTGGAGGCGGATGTCGCGGGGGCCGTCGGCCGTGGCGATGCGGAGACTGCCGCCGCTGCAGACGGGGTCTTCGTGCTGGGATATCTGATAGCCCTTGGGGAGGTCGGGGTAGAAATAGTGCTTTCGGGCGAAGGTGGTGTGCCGGGCGATGCGGCAGCCGCAGGCGATGCCGAGGCGGACGGCCAGCTCGAGGGCGCGGCGGTTGAGGACGGGCAGGGTGCCGGGGTGGCCGAGGGTGACGGGGCCTGTCTGTGTGTTGGGTGCGGCACCGCTGGCGGTGGGGTCGCTGCAGAAGAGTTTGCTCTCCGTCAGCAGCTGGGCGTGCACTTCGAGACCGACGACCGTCTCGTATGCCGGGGAGTTGCTCATGGGCGTAACCGTTCCCGGATGCGGCCGGGCAGTTCGGAGAGTCGTGACGCGTCCTGTCCGCCGGCTGTGGCGAGGTTCTTCTGGCCGCCGCCGCCGCCGCGGATGAGGCGGACCACCTCCTCGCGGATGAGGCGGGCGGCGTCGAGGCCGCGGGCGGCCACGACGGTGTCGGAGATGCCGATGGCCACGTGCGGCTTCCCGCCGATGTTGGCGCTGAGGACGACGACGTGGTCGTTCAGGTTGTTGCGCAGGTCGATACAGAGCTTTCGGAGGGCGTCGGCGTTCGTCACCTGCACCTGGCTGCCGATGAAGGCGATGCCGTCGACGATCTCGTCCTGCGCCAGCAGTTCGTTGCGGATGCCGACGAGCATGCGGGCCTCCAGCCCCTCCACCTGCTTGCGCAGGGCGGCCAGCTCTTCCTGGAGGGCCTTGACGGCCTTGACAGTGTCGGCGGGGTTCCTGAGGGCTTCGCGCACCTCGTCGAGGCCCTGCAGCCGTCCGCGCACCCAGGCTTCGGCCGCCGCGCCGCTGACGGCCTCGACACGGCGCACGCCGGCCGCCACGGCCGACTCGGAGGTGATGGCGAAGATGCCCAGCTCGCCGGTATGCCCTACATGGGTGCCGCCGCAGAGCTCGATGGAGAAGGCGGGGTCGATCGTCACCACCCGTACGACCTCGCCGTACTTCTCGCCGAAGAGGGCCATGGCGCCGGTGGCGACGGCCTCCTCGCGCGGCATCTCGCGGATGACGACGGGGATGTTCTCGCGGATGCGGGCATTGACGATGGCCTCCACCTCGCGGATCTCGCCGGGGGTGACCTTCGACATATGGGAGAAGTCGAACCGAAGCCCTTCGGCATCGACGAGCGACCCCTTCTGCGCCACATGGGTGCCCAGGACACGCCGCAGCGCCGCATGCAGCAGGTGGGTGGCCGTGTGGTGGGCGGCGGTCGCCTGACGCCTCGGCGCATCAACGACGGCTTCGACATCGGTGTCGACCTCGGCGGGCAGGTCGTCCACGATATGGAGGATGAGTTCGTTCTCCTTGCGGGTGTCGGTGACGGCCAGCCGGCTGTCGCCCATCCGTATCCAGCCCCTGTCGCCCACCTGCCCGCCGCTCTCGGCGTAGAAGGGCGTGCTGTCGAGCACCAGCTGGCAATAGGCGCGCCCCTTGGCACGGACGCGTCGGTAGCGCAGCAGGCGCGACCGCGTCCCGAGGCGGGCATGGCCCACGAAGGCAGGGGCCGCATCCCCCGGTGCCGATACCTGCACCCAGTCGTCGGAGTCGGTGACCGTCGCCTTCCGGCTCCGCTCCTTCTGCGCGCGCATCTCGCGCTCGAAGCCGTCCTCGTCGACGCGGCGGCCACCCTCGGCGGCGATGAGCCGGGTGAGGTCGATCGGGAATCCGTAGGTATCGTACAACTCGAAGGCCGCGGGCCCGTCGATGGTGCCCTGCGGCGGAACACCTGCCAGCAACTCGTCGAACTTGCGCAGCCCCTTCTCGATGGTCCGCAGGAACGACTCCTCCTCCTCGCGCACGACGCGTACGACGAAGTCGAGCTGCTGGTGCAACTCGGGGAAGACGGTGCGGAACTGCTCCGCCAGCGCGGGCATGAGCCGGCACAACAGCGGCTCGCGGAAATGCAGGTAGGAGTGGTAATAGCGGACGGCACGGCGCAGGATGCGGCGGATGACATAGCCCGCACCCGTGTTGGAGGGCAGCTGCCCGTCGGCAATGGTGAAGCCGATGGCGCGGATATGGTCGGCGATGACGCGGAAGGCCACGTCGGACCGCCCGTCGCCGGCCCCATAGGTCTTTCGGGTGATCGTCTCCGTGAGTGCGATGGTGCCTGTGAAGAGGTCCGTGTCGTAGTTGGACGTCTTCCCCTGCAGGACGCGGACGAGCCGCTCGAGGCCCATCCCCGTGTCGACATGCGTCTGCGCCAGGGGCACGAGGCTTCCGTCCTTCAGCCGGTTGAACTGCATGAAGACGTTGTTCCAGATCTCGATGACCTGGGGATGGTCGCGGTTGACGAGCAGGTGCCCCGGCACGCGGGCGCGCTCCTCGTCGGGACGGCAGTCGACGTGTATCTCGCTGCAGGGGCCGCAGGGACCCGTGTCGCCCATCTCCCAGAAGTTGTCCTTCTTGTTGCCGAAGACGATGCGCGCCTCCGGCAGGATCTCGCGCCACTTTTCGAGGGCGATGCTCGACGGGGGGAGACCCTCGGCCGGGTCGCCCTCGAAGACGGTCACATACAGGCGGTCGCGCGGGATGCCGTAGACCTCCGTCAGCAGCTCCCAGCTCCATTCGATGGCCTCCTTCTTGAAATAGTCGCCGAAGCTCCAGTTACCCAGCATCTCGAACATCGTATGGTGGTACGTGTCGACGCCCACCTCCTCGAGGTCGTTGTGCTTGCCGCTCACCCGCAGGCATTTCTGCGTGTCGGCCACCCGGGAGTAGGAGGCGCTGCGGTTGCCGAGGAAGAAATCCTTGAAGGGGTTCATCCCGGCGTTCGTGAACAGCAGCGTGGGGTCGTCCTTCACCACGATCGGCGCCGAAGGCACGATATGATGGCCCTTCGACGCGAAGAAATCAAGGAACTTCTGGCGGATCTCGGCGGAGGTCATCACGGCGGGGGGGAGTTGGAGAAAATGGGCCGATTTTTGCAGGAGGGTTTATATTTGCCACAAGGCGTACAAAATTACGCCATTTCGCGTTTATGTGCCTGGGGGTTCCCCCGCCCGGCCCCCGCTCCATGAAGAGGATCAAATACATCTACAACCCCAACACGCTCCGGTACGAGAAGCTCATCGTACCCATCCGCGTCATCCTGCTGCGGGTACTGGGCTTCGTGGCCACCGCCATCGTCACCGGCCTCATCGTCGTGGCCTTCGCCTTCCGCTTCCTCGACTCGCCCAAGGAACGCGTGCTGCGGCTCCAGCACGAACGGTCGCTGCAGGACTTCGAACTGGTCAGCGGCAAGCTGCAGGGCATGGAACAGCGCCTCCGCGAACTCGAGAAGCGCGACAACGAGGTCTATCGCACCATCTTCGAGGCCAACCCCGTGCCCGACAGCGCCCGCGCCCGGCAGATGGAAAAGGAGAAGGAGATACGCCTCGTCTCGTCGATGGACGAGAACCGCCTGGCGCACTCCCTGTCGTCCACCATCACCAACATCGTGAGCCGCATGCGGTTCCAGGACAACTCCTACGACGAGATCGAGCGTCTCGTCAAGAACAAGGAGAAGATGCTGGCCCACACCCCCGCCATCCAGCCGGTCAACAACCGCGAACTCAAACGCATCTCCTCCGGCTACGGCTACCGCATCGACCCGGTCTACAAGACGGTGAAGTTCCACCCCGGACTCGACTTCGCCGCGCCCCAGGGGACGCCCGTCTACGCCACGGCCGACGGGGTCGTCAAGACCGCCGGCAACGTCGGCAACGGCTTCGGCAACCACGTCATCGTCGGCCACGGCTTCGGCTACGAGACCCTCTACGGCCACATGTTCCGCATCAAGGCCCGAGCGGGACAGTCCGTCCGACGCGGCGAAGTGATCGGCTGGGTGGGCAACACGGGCAAGTCCACCGGCCCCCACCTGCATTACGAGGTCCACAAGTACGGCCGACCCGTGGACCCCATCTACTTCTTCTACAGCGACCTCACCCCCGAACAATATCAGCAGATTCTCAAGCTGGCGGCCTCCAGCAACCAGTCGTTCGACTGACGCGCGGCTTCCACATGTGGGCAACTTGCACCCGGCGGGCCTCTCGTTTTCCGTAATATTGACGCATGAAGTTCAGGCAGCTCGAACTGTTCGCGGACGACGACCGGCAGCAGGAGACCGATGCTGCGCCCGTACCGGCCGCCGATGCCCTTGCGACGGCCATTGCGGCGCCCCACCTTCCTGCCGAGACGAGGCTCCGGGAACCCGAGCAGGTGCTGCTGCCATCGCCCGGCGAGGGAACGCCCCCCATGGCCGCGCCTGAAGCGATGGCGCTGGCCGTGGCATCTCCCCCCGCCCCCCGCCGTACCCGCAGGCCGGCCCGGGTGACGGCCCCGGTGGAACTGCCCCCCGACGAGGTCCTCTACACCCGGCAGTACTATACCATCGGCGAGGTGGCCGCCATGTTCCAACTCAAGGTCTCCGTCCTCCGCTACTGGGCCTCCGAATTCGACGTGCTGGACCTGCGGAAGAACCGCAAGGGCGACCGCTTCTTCCGTCCCGACGACGTCAAGACCGTCCAACTCATCCACCACCTGCTCCGGGTGCGGCGCTTCACCATCGAAGGCGCCCGCGAATACATCCGCCATCACGCGAGGGGCAGGGATTCGATGGAGGCGGTCGACGTGCTGCGCCGCATACGCGGCTTCCTCCTCGAGATCGGCGCGACACTGGGCGTCCGTAACCCGGCCGTCTGAAGGCGGCCGGCCCTCAGCGGCGGGCCTCCCTCCGGCTGCGCTCGGCACCCGCCATCGAGACGCCGGAGGCGCCTACACGGCGCATCAGGGCCAGGTTGATGTCGTTGCGTTGGCGGTTGAAGGTCTCCAGGTCGAGCGTGTCGAGCAGGTATTCACAGACGATCACATAGGCGTCTGCGGCGATGTCGGCCAGGTGCACCTGGGCCGACCGGCAGGGCTGGGCGGCGAGAATTTCCCGCAGTTCGCCGACGAGGCGTCCGATGCGGTCGGCATCGGTGGCGATGTCGGCCTCGAGGCGCAGTTCGACACGCCGGTGGGTGCGCCGGCTGAGGTTGTCGACCATCGCATCGACCATCTGCTTGTTGGGGAGGGTGACGTAGGTGCTGTCGGCCGTCCGCACCCGCGTGCTGCGGAGCCCTATCTTCTCGACGGTGCCCGAGACGGTCGCCGTCTTGAGCACATCCCCCACGGTGAAGGGCTTGTCGAAGAAGATGATGAACGACGCGATGAGGTTCTCGAGGCTCTCACGGGCCGCCAGGGCGATGGCGGCACCCACCAGGCTGAGGCCGGCGAGGATCTTGGAGATGTCCTGGTCGAAGGCGAAGCGCAGGAGCGACAGCGAGCCGATGATGAACAGGAGGGCCTTGAGAAAGTCGCGCGAGAAGACCACCAGCTGGTTGTCGGTCCGGTCGGGCGTGAGGTCGGCCCGCTTCTCCATCTCGCTGGCGATGTAGTCGACGCCGCGCAGCAGCATCCGGAAGAAGGCCAGCACGACCACCGCCGTGCCGATGGAATCGAGGATGCGCTGCGTGTCGGTGCGGATGACGGGGAACCGCAGCGCCGTCGGGAAGCGGAGGCTCGACAGCGCCAGGTAGGCGGCCAGGAGGAAGAGGAAGCTGACGCTGGGCCCCAGCACGAGCCTGTCGAACACGGCGGCATCGACCTTCCAGCCCATCCGACGGAAGAGGTGGAAGAGCAGCCGGGTGAAATGCCGGCCGGCGAACCGGCGTAACAGGTAGGCCGACAGCACGAGGGCCACGACGATGAGCCACTTGTCGATGCGGTTGTCGAAGGCGCGTCCCGAGAGGAACTCGTTCATGTGTCCGGGTTTTCTGCGGCGGCGGTCCGCATCAGGGGGTCCAGTGGGGGTATAGGCGTATGCCGGCGGCCTGTCGCACGTAGACGCCGCGGGGCGAGAACTGCCAGGGGCCTGCACGGCTGAGCGTATCGGGCAGCGGTGTCTCGCGGATGCCGGGTGTGCGGAGCGAATAGGCGAGGACCCGTCCGTCGCGCACCCCCATCAGCCGGCCTTCGAGGACCTCTGCATCCGACCATCCGGTGAGTTCGAGGCGGTTGCGGAAGGCGCCGTAGTAGTCGAAGGCGTAGAGTCCGCGCCGGGGGTCGTAGAGGTAGGTCATGCCGTTGCGGTCGAGGATGCGCTCGGGCAGGGGCGGGTCGTCCATGACGGTGCGGAGTTCGGGTGTCGAGAGAAGGACGCGTCCGTCTTCGCTGACCTTCCGCAGGCGGGTGTCCTGGCCGTCGTAGACCCATACCTGGTTGTCGTAGGACCTCGCCACGGCCTTCGCCTGGAAGATGCCGAGGCGGCGCAGGTCGGTGACGTTGACGCTACGCATGAACCGGTCGAGCACCACGAGGGTGCCGAAGTCGGCATAGAAGAGCAGTGGCTTCAAGGGGTTGCCGACGTCGATCGATGTCAGGCGGCCGTACTGGCGCACTTCGTTGAAGACGCCGATGGAGTCGCCGGCGGGACCGTATTTGCGGAGCTGGCCGCCGGGGGTGAGGACATAGAGGTTGCCGGTGGCGTCGGCGGCGAACTGGCTCCAGTTGCCGTCGAGCGACTGCAGGGGCGAGGGCGGGAAGGCCGGCTGGGCCCTGGCGGTGAGCGACATGGCGAACATCAGGGTGATATGGGCCAGCCGCGTCATCTGCCGGGGATGTGCAGTTGCAGGTCGTGTCCGTCGAAGACGGCATAGGAGTCGTACCGCAGCCAGTCGCCCAGGTTGACATAGCGGCTGCCCGCGTCGAGGCGGTGGTCGATGGGGAGGTGGCGGTGGCCGAAGACGAAGTAGTCGAAGTGCTGGCTGCGGAGCACGTCGCGGCAGTAGGCGACAAGCCATTCGCGGTCCTCGCCGAGGAAGCGGTCCTCCGAGGTGCCCGTGGCGATGCGGCTGCGCCGGCTGAAGTGGTCGGCCAGGCCGATGCCGATGGCCGGAGGGATGACGCCGAAGGCCCAGCGGCAGAGTGAGTTTCGGAAGACCTTCTTGAGGAGTTTGTAGCCGTGGTCGCCGGGGCCCAGCCCGTCGCCGTGGCCGATGAGGAAGCGTTTGCCGCCGAGGGTCGTCGCGAGGGACTGGTGGTGGATGTGTACGCCGAGTTCGAGTGGGAAGTAGTCGCGCATCCACATGTCGTGGTTGCCGACGAAGAAGTGGATGGGGATGCCGCTGTCGGACAGGGTTGCCAGGGTGCCGAGGAGGCGGACATAGCCCTTGGGGACGACCTTGCGGTATTCGAACCAGAAATCGAACATGTCGCCCAGGAGGAAGATGGCAGCGGCGTCGGGGGCGGCGCGCAGGAGGAAGTCGACCACGCGCCGTTCCCGCTGCAGGCTGGCCTGGCGGTCGGGTGTGCCGAGGTGGAAGTCGGACAGGAAGTAGACGCGTTTGCCGGGGGGTATCTGCAGCATGGGCAACCGGGTTCGTCGCTTGCCGGGCCGTGGGGGCTCAGTCCTCTACGAGGAAGCAGTAGACTTCCTTGGGACCGTGCACTCCTACGACGAGGGTCTTTTCGATGTCGGCGGTACGGCTCGGGCCTGTCGCCAGGTGGATGGCGGAGGGCATGTTGTTGCCGTAGGTCGCCTTCAGGCGGGCGAAGGCGTCGGAGATGTCATGGACGAGTTGGGAGGTCCAGGCGATGCAGACGTGGACGGGGGCGTGGACGCTGCCTGTCCGTCCGTGGGCATGGGCTGAGCTGAGCAGGAGGCTGCCCGTACGCGCCACGAGGGCTTCACAGCGGGTGAGGGAGGCGTCGCATTCGCGCAGGTTGCCCGAGCAGGGGAGGTGTCCCATGCCGTTGCGGTCGAGGAGGGCCAGGAGGGGTTCGTCGCGACAGAAGACGTCGGCCCAGCCCTTTTCGCGCACCAGTGCGTCGAGCTGGTTGCAGAGTTCGGCCTCGTCGGCGCAGTAGGCGAAGCGTCCGAGGAGGCGGGTGAACTCGGTGGCGAAGATGACGGAGAGGTCGTCGGCCGGCTGGGGGTAGGGCTCTCCCTGCGTCTCCAGGGGGAGGAAGGGGGCCGGCAGCGGTCGCGAGAGGGCCTTTCGGATCCTGCGCAGCATGTGCTCACGGCTGGCGGAGGCGTCCATGGGGGTCAGGGTTTGTCGGGTTCTGTCGACGGGGGCGCGACGTCGGCCGCGTCGGCCGGCACCGCTGCGGGGGCGACGGCCTCCGGCTCGGCGGTGATGTCTTCGGCCGTCGGGGGGGCGATGGCCTCGTCGGCCGCGGACTCTTTATCGGCGAAGAGGCGCTTCTCCTCGAAGGGACGCTTGCCGAGGAGGTCCTCCACGTCCTGCTGGTGCAGGACCTCGCGGACCAGCAGGGCCTGGGCGAGGTTCTCGACCTGTTCGCGCTTGCCGGCGAGCAGGTCGCGCGTGCGCCGGTAGGCGCCTTCCACCAGCTTCCGGACCTCGTCGTCGATGATGCGGCCGGTATCGTCGCTGTAGGGCTTGGTGAAGGTGTTCTCCTGCTGCGGGTCGTAGAAGCTGAGGTTGCCGACCTTCTCGTTCATGCCGTATACGGTGACCATCGAATAGGCGATGCGGGTGACCTGCTGCAGGTCGTTCTGCGCGCCGGTCGACACCTTGCCGAAGAAGATCTCCTCGCTGGCGCGGCCGCCAAGTGTCATGCACATCTGGTCCATCAGCTGCTCGGTATCGTAGAGGTACTGCTCCTTGGGCGTGTACTGGGCGTAGCCGAGGGCGGCGACGCCGCGCGGCACGATGGTCACCTTCAGGAGGGGATAGGCATGCTCCAGGAACCAGCCGCAGACGGCGTGGCCGGCCTCGTGGTAGGCGATGATGCGCTTCTCTTCGGGCGAGATGATCTTGTTCTTCTTCTCCAGTCCGCCGATGACGCGGTCGATGGCGTCCTGGAAGTCGTCCATCTCGACCTGCTCCTTGCCCTTGCGCGCCGCGATGAGGGCGGCCTCGTTGCAGACGTTGGCGATGTCGGCGCCGGCGAAGCCGGGCGTCTGTTCGGCCAGCTTGCGGATGTTGAGCTTCTCGGAGGTGCGGATGGCCTTGAGGTGGACGCGGAAGATGTGTTCGCGGCCCTTCATGTCGGGCCTGTCGATGCTGATCTGCCGGTCGAAGCGGCCCGGACGCAGCAGGGCCGAGTCGAGCACGTCGGGGCGGTTGGTGGCGGCGAGGATGATGATGCCGCTGTCGCCGCCGAAGCCGTCCATCTCCACGAGGAGCTGGTTGAGGGTGTTCTCGCGCTCGTCGTTGCTCATCATCATGTTCTTGCCGCGGGCGCGGCCGATGGCGTCGATCTCGTCGATGAAGATGATGCAGGGCGCCTTCTCTCGGGCCTGTTTGAAGAGGTCGCGCACACGGCTGGCGCCGACACCCACGAAGAGCTCGACGAAGTCGGAGCCCGACATGGAGAAGAACGGGACCTGCGCCTCGCCGGCCATGGCCTTGGCGAGCAGCGTCTTGCCCGTCCCGGGCGGACCCACCAGCAGCGCCCCCTTGGGGATCTTGCCCCCGAGGGCCGTGTATTTCTTGGGGTTCTTCAGGAAGTCGACGATCTCCATCACCTCCTGCTTCGCCTCGTCGAGCCCCGCCACGTCGGCGAAGGTGATGTTCACCTTGGTCCCCTTCTCGAAGAGCTGCGCCTTCGACTTGCCGATGTTGAAGATGCCGCCCGGTCCGCTGCCACCGCCACCGCCGCCCATCTTGCGCATCATCAGCACCAGCAGCACGCCGAACATCAGCAGCGGGAAGAGGAAGTTGATGAGGGGTCCGAAGAATTCGGGGTCCGTCACCGGGTCCACCGGCACCGGCGTCACCCCCGGGTGCGACTGGAAGTATTTGTCGAGCGACTCCTGGTAGTCCTCCACCTTCGACACGCGGAACTGGAAGTGCGGGCCCTTGGAAGAGGCCACGAACGACCAGCGCTCCTTCAGCAGCGCGCGGTAGAAGGGCAGCGACAGGCTGTCGGGACGCATGTAGACGCGCACCAGGTCCTTGTTGCGGACGGGCTCCACCCGCTCCACGTGGTTCCGCGAGAGCATCTGCTGCTTGAACTGCAGGTCGGTGATCTGGGTCGCATCGGGCGTGACCCCCTGCATCACCTGGTAGCCGATCAGGAAGATGACCGCAAGTGCGTAGAACCAGTAGATGTTCACCCGGGGAAGCTTCCTTCCACCCCCCTCGTCGCCGTCGGAACCCTGGCGACCGGTCTTCGGCGCTTGCGAACCCCTGTTCATATCTTTTTTGGACATTTTTTTTTATCGATTCCGTTTGGCTGTGGCGGTCCGTCCGGGACGGGGACGGGCGGTTCCTTCGGACGGTGCCGGTGCCGGTGGGGCGTCGGGGTGTTCCACTGCGTTGGCGTCGCTCCACATCTCCTCGAGCCGGTAGAAGCGTCGCGTCTCCGGCAGGAAGATGTGTACGACCACGTTGATGTAGTCGACGATCACCCATTGCAGGGCGCCGGAGCCCTCCTCGTGGTGGGGTCTTTCGCCGCACTCCGACCATACCGTCTCGCGCACATGGTCGGCGATGGCCCGTACCTGGGTGGTGGAGCCGGCCTGGCAGATGATGAAGAAGTCGGCCACGGCCTCGGGGATGGCCCTCAGGTCGAGCGATACCACCTCCTCCCCCTTCTTGTCGTGGATGGCGCCGATGATGACTTTCAGGATGCGGCTGGCCCGGGTCAGCCTCGCGATTCGCTTCACCGGCGCGGCCGGTACGGTCGTGGATGTCAAACTGGTGTGTTTAGATTGCGGCAGGGCCCTCGGACGCCGGTGTGGTGAATTTCGCGCGCAGGTCCCCGCGGCTGCCGACCTTTGCGGGCGTCCACGAAATTACGCATAATACGTCATCCGGCCACCATGCCCCCCATCGGAGCGTCTTTCCTCGTCCTGGATACGGTCGACAGCACCAATATCCATGCCATGCGCCTGGCGTCCGGACAGGACGTCGGGCACGGGACCGTCGTCTTCGCGCGGCGCCAGACGGCCGGCAAGGGGCAGCGCGGCCGGCACTGGCTGGCGGAAACGGGCAGCAGCATCCTCATGAGCGTCGTCCTGGACACCGCCGGGATCGAGGGCGGATGCGGGTTTCCGCTCAGCATCACCGCCGCGCTGGCGGCGAGCGACCTGCTGCGCGACCTCCTCGGCGATGCCGTCCACATCAAATGGCCGAACGATGTCTACTGGCATGACAGGAAGGCAGGCGGCATCCTGATCGAGAACATCCTTCGGGGCGGGCGCTGCCGCCGTTCCGTCGTCGGCATCGGCATCAACGTCAACCAGGCATCCTTCGACCCCTCGCTCCCCAACCCCGTGTCCATCCGCCAGGTCACGGGCCTGATGCACGACCCGGAAGGACTGGCGCGCACCCTTTGCGGGCACCTGGAGGCCCGGTTCGCGACGTTGGCGGGGGATGGGCCGTCGGGACTGCTGGCGGACTACAACGAAAGACTGTACGGAAGGGGGCTGCCACTGCCCTTCGAGGCGGCCGGCGAGCGGTTCACAGGCACCATCGAAGGGGTCGGGGCCGACGGCATCCTGACGGTACGCCGGCCGCAGGCCGTCCGTTACCGGCACGGCGAGGTGGCCCTCCTCGGTCCCGGCGGCTAGGCGCCCGCCCCGAGGGCGGCGAGGATCTCCCGGGCATGTTCCTTGACCTTGGGCTTCGGGAAGACATGGCGGATCAGGCCTTCGCCGTCGATCACAAAGGTGGTGCGGAGCAGGCCCATGTAGGAACGGCCGTACATCTGCTTCTCACCCCATACGCCGTAGGCCTGGATGAGGCGGTGGTCCGTGTCGGCGATCAGGGGGAAGTTGAGCCGCTGCTTCTCGGTGAACTTGCGGTGGCTGGCGGCATCGTCCGGACTGACGCCTACGACGGAGATGCCATGTGCGGCGAGCGCGTCGAGGTTGTCGCGGAGGTTGCAGGCCTGGTTGGTGCAGGACGGGGTGGCGTCCTGCGGGTAGAAATAGAGCACCAGGGTACGCCCCCGGAAGTCGGACAGGCGGATGGGGTTGCCGTCCTTGTCGGCACCGGTGAAGTCGGGGGCCTTGTCGCCTGCTTTCAGATGGCTCATGCGGGTGTCGGTTTACCGGGTGAAAACAACGCTGCGCACGGATTTGTTGCCGGCCTCGTCGGTTGCGCTGAGGGTGAGGGTATGGCGTCCCGGGGGGCAGCGCTCATCGACCCGGTAGGTGTAGGTGCCGCCTTGCTGGGCGAAGAGCAGCCAGCGGCCGTCGAGTTCGCCGCGGAACTGGCGTATGGCGCCGAGGTCGTCGGAGACGCGGACGACGATGGACGGCCCTGCCAGGCGGCCGCCATCGCTGAGTCCGGGGATGGCGATGGCCGGGGGGCTGTCATCGGCCAGCAGTTCGACCTCGCCGAACTCTCGGAAGCGGGCGGCATAGGCGCCGGCCTGCGGGGTGACCTTGCGGACCAGGGGGCTGCCGCGGCCCGTGCGCCGGATGACCATCCGGTCGGCCAGGGCGGCCGGGACGGGGCGTGACGGCTGCAGGCGGACGGTGAAGTAGGTATGCACGGGTACGTCGGTCCGGTGCAGGCGGTGGACGGCCGAGAAGGACAGGGGGCCCTGGCCGGGCCGTTCCGAGTGCTGGAAGCGGATGGTGTCGTAGAGGGCCTGTTCGTCGAGGACCACCTGCAGCGAGGCTGTCTCGAAGACGCCCACATGGCCCGGCGCCATGGGCATGCCCTCGGGCACGGGGGGTCGGCGGAGGGTGCCGCTCCATTGCAGGGTGAAGTCGGCGACGCGGGTGTTGCCGGCGGCGTCGGCGACGGTGATGCGGAAGCGACGGGGGAGGGTGTCGGTCAGCCTGATCGCCGTCGGGCTGCTAGCCGGGCTGCGGATGGCCGTGAGCGTGTCGCCCGGGAGGGGCGTGAGGAACTGCAGCCAGGGCCCGCCGGCGGCCCGACGCATGAAGTCGGCATGGGCGTTCTGGTAGCGAGTGGCCTCGTAGCCGACCTCGTCGAGCCGGAACCCGGCGATGGGGCTGTCGCCCTCGAGGAGGCGGGCGGCGTGGACGCCGTTGGGGTTGGGGCTCCCCGTCATCCGGTCCACCGCCTCGACGGCCAGCGCCACCCTGTCCGTATGCACCCGGATGATGCCGGGGACGGCGGTGCCCTGCGGGGTGCGACGGAAGGGGTGGAGGGCCGGCGTCTGTTCGTAGATGCTGCGGCCGCGGTCGTACACGGCGAGCCGCAGGAGCTCGGGCGCCACGTCGTCGGGCAGCGGCAGGCCGTGGCGGAGCGGGTTGAGGCAGCGGTCGTCGCGGGTGAGGCGCACTTCGAAATGGACATGCGGGCCTGAGGAAGCACCCGTGTTGCCGCTGAAGGCGACGGCCTGGCCGCGGCGGACGGGGAAGGCGCCAGGCGGCAACACCCATTCCAGGGCCCAGCTCTCGGTATCGTACTGCCGGCGCCGCACGGCCGCCTCGAGCTCGGGCGCGAACCGCTCGAGGTGGGCGTAGAGCGTCGTGGTGCCGTCCGGATGGTAGAGGTAGAGGGCCCGGCCGAAGCCGCCCGGCTCGACCTTGACACGCCCCACATGGCCGTCGGCCGCGGCCAGCACCGGCAGCCCGGTACGCCGCTCGGTGAAGAGGTCGAGGCCCATGTGGAAATGGTTGGGGCGCATCTCTCCGAAGTTGGCGTTGAGGCGGGCGGGGATGTCGAGCGGATAGCGGTACGCCCCAGGCGGCGGCGGCTGCCCTTGGACGCAGACCTGCAGGGCCGCCAGCGGCAGCCACAACCCGAACACCCTCGACCCGATGGCCATGACCGGAGATTTGCCGCAAAACTAGGCCATGCCGGCCGAAGCGCGTCATCCACAAGGGGTTCCGGCGCCGCCCCCTTCCTTTTCTCGGGAGCGCCGATTACCTTTGGCGGCTAGGGAATCGACCGTCCGAGCCCCGCCCCCCAACACAACCACATGCCCCAAGACCGTTCCATCGAGACCGTCCTGATCATCGGATCCGGACCCATCATCATCGGCCAGGCCTGCGAATTCGACTACTCCGGCTCACAGGCCGCCCGCAGCCTCCGCGAAGAGGGGGTCCGCGTGGTGCTCATCAACAGCAACCCCGCCACCATCATGACAGACCCCATGATGGCGGACCGCGTATACCTGCTCCCCCTGACGGTCGACAGCATCGAACAGATCCTCGAAGAGAACGACATCGACGCCGTGCTGCCCACGATGGGTGGACAGACGGCCCTCAACCTGGCCAAGGAGGCCGAGGAACTCGGCATCTGGCAAAAATACAAGGTCCGGCTCATCGGCGTCGACATCAAGGCCATCGAGAAGGCCGAGGACCGCGAGAAGTTCCGCCAGTGGATGATCGAGATGGGCATCCCCGTGGCCCCGGCCCGCACCGCCAACTCGTTCCTCGAAGGCAAGGAGTTCGCCCAGGAGATCGGCTTCCCGCTCGTCATCCGCCCGTCCTTCACCCTGGGCGGCACCGGCGGCGGCTTCGTCCACTCCCGCGAATACCTCGACGAGGCCCTCAACCGCGGCCTCACGGCCTCGCCCATCCACGAAGTGCTCGTCGAGAAGGCCGTCCTCGGCTGGAAGGAATTCGAACTCGAACTGCTCCGCGACGCCAACGACAACGTCGTCATCATCTGCACCGTCGAGAACTTCGACCCCATGGGCGTCCACACCGGCGACTCCGTCACCGTCGCGCCGGCCATGACCCTCAGCGACACCGCCTTCCAGCTCATGCGCAACACCGCCATCCGCATGATGCGCAACCTCGGCAACTTCGCCGGAGGCTGCAACGTCCAGTTCGCCCTCAACCCCGAGACCGAAGAGATCATCGCCATCGAGATCAACCCCCGCGTCTCCCGCTCCTCCGCCCTCGCCTCCAAGGCCACCGGCTACCCCATCGCCAAGATCGCCGCCAAACTGGCCCTCGGCTTCTCCCTTGACGAACTCAAGAACCAGATCACCCAGACCACCTCGGCCTACTTCGAACCCGCCCTCGACTACGTCATCGTCAAGGTGCCCCGCTGGAACTTCGACAAGTTCAAGGGCGCCAACGACACCCTCGGGCTGCAGATGAAGTCGGTCGGCGAGGTCATGGCCATCGGACGCAGCTTCGCCGAAGCCATCCAGAAGGCCTGCCAGAGCCTGGAGAACAACGCGGTGGGACTGGGCTACTACGGCCGCAACCAGATGCGGCCGGAGGAGATCCTCGAATACCTGAAGACACCCCGGTGGGACCGCATCTTCCGCATCAAGGACGCCCTCATGATGGGCCTCAGCGTCAAGAGCATCCACCAGGCCACCTATATCGACCGCTGGTTCATCCACGAGATCCTCAAGATCGTCAACGTCGAAAAGGAGATCGCCCGCCACAAACTCGAGACCCTCCCCCTCGACCTCCTCCGCCGCGCCAAACACATGGGCTTCAGCGACGAACAGGTCTGCCGCATCATGGAGGACGGCACCGAGGACGAGGTCTACGAGATGCGCAAGGCCGCCGGCATCCGCCGGGTCTACAAGATGGTCGACACCTGCAGCGCGGAATTCGAAGCCAGGACACCCTACTTCTACAGCACCTTCGAACAGGGCGGCACCAACGAAAGCATCGCCAGCGACCGAAAGAAGGTCATCGTCCTCGGCAGCGGACCCAACCGCATCGGCCAGGGCATCGAATTCGACTACTGCTGCGTCCACGGCCTGCTCGCCATCAAGGAATGCGGCTACGAGGCCATCATGGTCAACTGCAACCCCGAGACCGTGTCGACCGACTTCGACATGGCCGACAAACTCTACTTCGAACCCGTCTTCTGGGAACACCTCTGGGAGATCATCGAACACGAAAGACCCGATGGCGTCATCGTACAGCTCGGCGGACAGACCGCCCTCAAACTGGCCGAACGCCTCCACCGCAAGGGCATCCGCATCATGGGCACCTCCTTCGACAACATGGACATCGCCGAAGACCGCGGACGCTTCAGCGACATGCTCCGCGACCTCTCCATCCCCTACCCCGAATACGGCACCGCCCACTCCGTCGACGAGGCCGTCGAAGTGGCCAACAAGGTCGGCTACCCCGTCCTCGTACGCCCCTCCTACGTGCTCGGCGGCCAGCGCATGCGCATCGTCATCAACGACGAGGAACTCGAACAGGCCGTCGTCAGCCTCCTCAAACACCTCCCCGGCAACAAGATCCTCATCGACCACTTCCTCGACCGCTGCCAGGAGGCCGAGATAGACGCCATCTTCGACGGCGAGGACTTCCACGTCATGGGCGTCATGGAACATATCGAACCCGCCGGCATCCACAGCGGCGACAGCAACGCCGTCCTCCCCGCCTTCAACCTCAGCCCCATGGACGTCACCACCATGGAGTTCTACGCCGAGAAGATCGCACGCGCCCTCGACATCCGCGGACTCATCAACATCCAGTTCGCCATCCAGAAGGGAAAGGTCTTCGTCATCGAAGCCAACCCCCGCGCCTCCCGCACCACCCCATTCATCGCCAAAGCCTACCAGATACCCTACCTCAACTACGCCACCAAGGTCATGCTCGGCACCCACCGCCTGCGCGACTTCACCTTCGAGAAGAAACTCACCGGCTTCGCCATCAAGGAACCCGTCTTCAGCTTCGACAAGTTCCCCGGCGTCAGCCGCGAACTCGGACCCGAGATGAAGTCGACCGGCGAAGCCATCCGCTTCATACGCGACCTGCGGGACCCCTACTTCCGCAACCTCTACAAGGAACGCAGCATGCACCTCAGCCGCTAGGCCCGGAGCCTTTCCGTACCTTCGCGTCATGGCAGGACTCCCCGCGAAGCACCTCCTACCCGCCCTCCTGCTCCTCGCCGCCGCCGCCGGGGCACAGCCCGTGCGCCTCGACGGCTACGTCAAGGACATCCACAGCGACGAGTCCGTGCCCTTCGCCACCGTCCGCTTCATCAACACGTCCTTCGTCAAACTCTGCGACTCGGCCGGTCGCTTCACCTTCCGCCTCGCCCGCTGGCCCGGCGACAGCATCCTCGTCAGCTACGCCGGCTTCGAGGACGCACGCCTCCGCATCGACACCTCTCAGCGCGAACTCGGCATCACCATCAACATGGAACGCGGCCTGCCAAAGGCCGAAGTCGTCGTCAAAGGCAAGATAAACAGAGGCCTCCTCCTCTGGCGACGCATCGTACGCAACAAGCCCCGCAACGACAGGAGCCGCTACGCCAACTTCGCCTACGAACTCTACAACAAACTCGAGATAGACCTCAACAAGGTCGACCGACAGCGGATGGAGAAGGGCATCATCCCCCCAAAACCCTTCAAGTTCATCCTCGAGAACATCGACACCACCGGCGACAACCCCGTCCTGCCCGTCTTCCTCACCGAGACGATATCCGACTACTACTACCAGGGCAGCCCCAGGAAATGGAAGGAGGTCATCAAGGCCAACCGCACCCTCGGCGTTCGCAACGAGAGCTTCTCGAAGCTCCTGGGCGGCATGTACCAGAACTTCAACCCCTACTACAACTTCCTGCCCGTCTTCGACCTCCAGTTCGTCAGCCCCCTGAGCGACAACGGCGACGCCTACTACCACTACAAGGTCCCCGACACCCAGTACATCGCCGGCCGACGCTTCTTCCACCTCGTCTTCACCCCACGCGCCAAAGGCACCAACACCTTCGTCGGCGACGCCCTCGTCGCCGACTCCAGCTACGCCATACACCGCATCAACCTCCGCCTCGCTCCCGGCGCCAACGTCAACTTCATCGAAAAACTCAGCCTGGCACAGGAATACCAGCCCGTCGACGACAGCACCTGGTTCCTCGCACGCGACCGCTTCGTGGCAGACTTCACCATGCTCGGCAAAAAGGCCGTCGGCCTCGTCGGCCGCAAGACCACCACCTACCGCAACATCCGCATCAACGACCCCGACGTGCAGGCCAACCTGGACGCCGAGAAACTGCAGGAGACCGTCACCCTCGCCCGACAGGCGATGGACCGCACCGACACCTTCTGGCAGGCCAACCGCCACGAAGGGCTCAGCACCTCAGAACAGTCCATCTACCAACTCGCCGACACCCTCATGAAGTCGCCCGCCTTCCAGACCTACAGCGACTGGATCACCTTCCTCGGCACCGGCTACCACGACATCGGCAACTGGCAGATAGGCCCCTGGTTCAACTGGGCCAGCTACAACCTCCACGAAGGCAACCGCATCCGCTTCGACCTCAGCACCAACGAGAACTTCAGCCGCAGGCACTACCTCTCCGGATACCTCGCCTACGGCTTCGGCGACAAGGCCCTCAAGGGCCGCCTCGAAGGCATCTGGCAGTTCCAGCGCAACCCCAGGCACCGCATACACGCCATGTGGCGCGACGATATCGACTTCGGCCAGACCTACTACGACGACGTCAGCTTCGACAACGTCTTCACCCTCGCCGTCAGGAAGGCGCAGGTACCCATCAAACTCATCCGCCTCGAACAGCACATGCTCGAATACTTCAAGGAATGGCGCAGCGGACTGTCCCTAACGGTGACGGCCAACCGAAGGGCCTACGCCCCCCTCCGCAACCTCCCCGCACCGGCCGACTTCCCCGCGCCCGGCAAGGGCTCGCCCTTCACCGACTTCGAACTCTCCATGCGCCTCCGCTTCGCCTACCTCGAGAAGTTCCTCGACGACGAGTTCTTCCGCACCAGCCTCGGCAGCGAATACCCCATCACCGAACTGCGCGTCGCGCGCGGGCTGCCCGGCATCCTCGACGGCGGCTACGCCTACACCCGCCTCAACATCATGGTGTCCGACTACCAGCGCATCGCCCCCCTCGGCTACCTCTACTACAACGCCTACGCCGGCAAGGTCTTCGGCACCCTGCCCTACATGCTCCTCAACGTCGCCCCGGGCAACGAGATCTACTACTACAACAAGTACGCGTTCAACCTCATGAACCGCTACGAACTGCTCACGGACAGGTATGCCGGCCTCCATGTCGAACACAACGTCGGCAACGGACTCTTCCGCTGGCTGCCCTACAACCGCGTCCTCAAGTTCCGGCAGTTCTGGAACGTCAAGCTGATGTGGGGCGACATGACGCCCGCCAACCGCGCCCTCAACTTCCTCCCGGGCACCTCCTTCCACGACCTCGGCGGACGCACCTACGTAGAACTCGGCACCGGCATCGACAACATCCTACGCTTCTTCCGGCTCGACCTCGTCTGGCGGGCCGCCCCCAGCCCGCTGCCCGACGTGGGCTACAAGCGCTTCGGCCTCTTCGGCAGCTTCCGCCTGGGCTTCTGAGGCGGCCGCCTCCTCCCCACAGGCCGACAGGATGATGGCGCAGGCCTCCCCGATCTCCGCCTCCCCGATCGTCAGGGGCGGCGCCAGCCGCAGGCAGTGCGGCGCGAACAGGAACCAGTCGGTCAGCACCCCCCCCTCGACGCACCGCCCGATGATGCGCTGGCAGGTGCCCGCATCGCCGAACTCGACCGCCATCAACAACCCCTCCTGCCGCAGCGACCGGATCAGCGGATGCCGCAGCCGCTCCCGGAACAACAGCGCCTTCCCGCCCACCGCTGCCAGGTGTCCCTCCCCGAGCAGGGCCTCGAGGCCGGCCAGCCCGGCGGCACAGCTGACCGGATGGCCGCCGAAGGTCGTGATATGCCCCAGCACCGGGTCGGCCGTCAGGACCGCCATGCGGTCCCGCGAGGCGATGAAGGCGCCCAGGGGCATCCCTGCCCCCAGCGCCTTGCCAAGGAGCAGGATGTCGGGCACCACGCCGGCAGCCTCGAAGGCCCAGAGGCCACCCGTCCGACCGAAGCCCGTCTGTATCTCGTCGAAGACCAGCAGCGCACCCGTGGCGTCGCAGCGCGCCCGCAAGGCCTGCAGCCACCCGTCGGGCGGCCGCACGACGCCCCGCTCCGCCTGCACGACCTCGGCCACGACACAGGCCGTGTCGGGACCGATGCGCGACAGGTCGTCCCACGAACCATGCTCCAACTCGCGGATGCCCGGCAACAGCGGACGGTAGGCCGAACGCCAGTACTCGTCGCCCAACAGGCTCAGCGCGCCCTGCGTGGAGCCGTGGTACGACTGCCGGAAGCCGGCGATGACGGGACGGCCCGTGAGCCGCTTGGCCAGCTTCATCGCACCCTCCACCGCCTCGGCCCCGGAACTCGTGAAATAGACGCTGTCGAGGGTGTCGGGCAGCAGCGAGGCCAGCCGACGCGCATAGGCGACCTGCGGCGAGAGCACCAGCTCCCCGTACACCATCACATGCAGGTAGCGGTCGACCTGCGCATGCACCGCCTCCAGCACCTTCGGATGCCCGTGCCCCAGGTTGCAGACGCTGATGCCGCCGATCAGGTCCAGCCAGGAACGCCCGTCGACACCCGTCAGCCGGCACCCCTCCGCCCGCACCACCTCCAGCGCCAGCGGCGCCGGGGATGTCTGCGCCACATGCCGCAAAAACAACTGCCGCTGGTCCATGCCCGCGAATTTCGGCAATTTCCGGGGCACCCCCCACGGCAGACCCGACGATGCCCATGGCCCGATATTTGCTCTGCCAGATACATGGCCGCACCCGCCCCCCTCATCCTGCCCGTCAGGGGCATCACGCCCCGCTTCGGGGCCGATTGCTGGCTGGCGCCCAACGCCACCGTCGTCGGCGACGTCGTGATGGGCACGGGCTGCAGCGTCTGGTTCCAGGCCGTCGTCCGGGGCGATGTCAACGCCATCCGCATCGGCGACCGCGTCAATATCCAGGACGGGGCCGTCATCCACTGCACCTACCAGCGGTCGGTCACCGAGATCGGCGACGACGTCAGCATCGGTCACAAGGCCGTCATCCACGGCTGCCGTATCGAAAGGGACGTCCTCGTCGGCATGGGCGCCATCGTCATGGACGCCGCCGTCATCGGCACCGGCACCATCATCGCCGCGGGCGCCGTCGTCCTCGAAGGCACCATCGTGGAGCCCGGCAGCATCTACGCCGGCGTGCCCGCCCGCAAGGTCAAGTCCGTCTCCCCCGAACTCCGCGAAGGTGAAGTGCGCCGCATCGCCCGCAACTACCTCATGTACAGCGGCTGGTTCCGCAACGACTCACCCGAAGCCCCCGACACCACCGTCTGACAAACCCCCGGATATGCTTTACAAGATCGGCAAGGCGGCCCTGTTCACCATGGTCCTGTCATGGCTCCTGTCCTGCGCCCCCCGCTACGGCTGCCCCTCCAACGGCAAGAACGTGGGCGCCGAAAGGCTCATGGACGGCAGCAAGGTGCCCAAGGCCCGCAAGATGCGCGTCTGACGGGGGTGACACACCCGCAGCGGTACCGATGACCCCACCACGGCCGAAGGCCGCGCCTCCGGAGGCGGCCCGGGAAAGGCCGCCCGGCAGCCGGCTGTCCCGACTGCCCGTGGCGCCTCGGGGCGGGGTGCCGCATCACCGCTCCTCTCCCAGGCTGTCCAGGATCGTACAGTAGCTGATGTATCGCTCGGGGTGGATATCGCCGCGCTCCACGGCCGCCTTGACGGCGCAGCCCGGCTCGTCGAGATGCCGGCAGTCGTTGAACTGGCAGCCGGCGATGCGGGCGCGCATCTCGGGGAAATAGTGCGACAGTTCGCCCGGGTCGATGTCGACGAGCCCGAACTCGCGTATGCCGGGCGTGTCGATGATGGCGCCGCCGCCGGGCAGGTCGAACATCTCGGCGAAGGTGGTGGTGTGCATGCCCTTGCCACTCCAGCCGCTCACCTCGCCGGTGCGCAGGCTGCGGTCGGGCAGGAGGTGGTTGATGAGGGACGACTTGCCCACGCCGGAATGGCCGCTCACGAGGGTGATGCGGCCCGTCAGCCAGGCCCTGAGGGCGTCGACGCCCTCGCCCGTGGCGGCGCTGCTGCGGAAGACGCGGTAGCCGATGGCGCCGTACATGTCCTCCCACTCGCGGAAGTGCTCCTTCTCCTTCCGCCGGAACTGGTCGCACTTGTTCACGATCAGGGCGGCCGGCACGTGGTAGGCCTCACAGGCCGTCAGGAAGCGGTCGACGAAGCCCTGGGAGGTGCGGGGATCGCGCAGCGTCGCCACGAGGAGCGACTGGTCGAGGTTGGCGGCGACGATGTGATGGCGATGGGCGTGGGCGGGCGAACGACGGTTGACATAATTGCGACGGGGCCGGATGTCGGTGATCACCCAGGACGCCTCGGGGCCCTCCTCGCGGACGAGTTCGACGACGTCGCCCACCGCCACGGGGTTGGTGGAGGTGATGTCGTCGAGGCGGAAGCGGCCCTTCATGCGGGCCTGGACGAAGCCCTGTTCCGGATGCCGTACCGTGTACCAGCTTCCCGTCGACCGGTAGACCCTCGATTCCATCGTGTTGTGTTGGGGGTGTCAGGAGAGGTGACGGGCGACGATGGGCATGCGCCGGCCTACGCCGAAGGCCTTGCCGCTGACGCGGATGATGGGGCAGAACTGGTTGCGTTTGTACTCGTTGGCGTTCACCATCCGGAGGATGCGCCCGACGAGGGCCGTGTCGTTGCCGGCCGCGGCGATCTGGGCGGGTCCGAGCCGTCCTTCGATGTAGAGGAACAGGACGGGGTCCAGGACGGGGTAGTCGGGCAGCGAGTCGCTGTCGCGCTGGTTGGGGCGCAGTTCGGCGGAGGGCGCCTTCTCGAGGATGTTGGCCGGTATCGTCCCGTGCCGGCGGTTGATGTCTTCTGCCAGGGCGTATACCTGTGTCTTGTAGAGGTCGCCGAGGACGCTCAGTCCGCCGGCCATGTCGCCGTAGAGCGTCCCGTAGCCGGTGGCGAGTTCGCTCTTGTTGGAGGTGTTGAGGAGGATATGGCCGAACTTGTTGGCGACGGCCATCAGGAGGTTGCCGCGGATGCGGCTCTGGAGGTTCTCTTCGGCGATGCCGAAGGGGGTGTCGCCGAAGACGGGCGACAGGGTGTGGAGGAGGCTGTCGTAGGGTCCGGCGATGGGGATGACGTCGCAGGGGTTGCCCAGCAGCCGGCTGAGTTCGAGGGCGTCGTCGACGGAATGGCCGGAGGAGAAGGGCGAGGGCATGAGGACGGCGCGCACGTTGGCGGGGCCGAGGGCCTCGCAGGCCAGGGCCAGCGTGACGGCCGAGTCGATGCCGCCGCTGCTGCCGATGATGGCGCTGCGGAAGCCCATCTTGGAGAAATAGTCGCGTATGCCCAGCAGGAGTGCTTCACGGACCTGTGCGATATGTTGAGCGTCGGCGAGGTGGCGGAGGATGTCGGGCGGGGCGGACGGGGGCGCGGCAGGTCCATCGGTGGCCATCGGCCCGGGGGCGCTGCGTCCGGCGGCACGGGAGGGGTAGAGGTCGGCCGTGTCGACCAGGGCCTCGTCTTCGCGGAAGCATGACAGCGCTGCCACGAGGCCGCCGGCATCGTCGTATACGAGGGAGCCGCCGTCGAAGACGATCTCCGTCTGCGCCCCCACCGCGTTGGCGTAGACCATCGGCAGGCCGTAGCGGAGGACGTTGCCGCGGACGACCGCCCGCCGGTCGGCATCATGGCCGTAGGAGAAGGGCGAGGCGGAGATGTTGACCATGAGGTCGGGATGCTCGGCCATGAGCCTGTCCATGGGCGAGACGCGGTACAGCGGGTCGTCGCCCAGGTTCCAGATATCCTCGCAGACCGTCAGGGCGATCCGGTGGCCCCGGAAGGGTACGACCTGCCAGGCGTAGGCCGGCTCGAAGTAGCGGTATTCGTCGAAGACATCGTAGGTGGGCAGCAGCGTCTTGTGGACGACGGCCTTGACCTCACCGCCGTGCAGCAGCCAGGCGGCGTTGAAGAGGTCCTTGCCCCGCGGGTCGGGGTTGCGGGCGGGGGCGCCGACGATGGCGGCCACCTGCAGGGTATGGCGGCGGATCTCGTCGATGGAGGCCTCGCAGCGACGGATGAAGTCGTCGAACTCGAGGAGGTCGCGCGGGGGATAGCCGCACACGCAGAGCTCAGGGAACACCGCCAGGTCGGCCCCCTGTTCGCCGGCCCGCCGCAAGGCGTCGACGATGCGCGCCGTGTTGGCCTCGAAATTGCCGATGTGCGGGTTGAGTTGCGCAAGGAAGACCTTCATGCCGCGAAATTCGGCATTCGCCGCCATATGCCGCAACCCGCCGGCGGGCTTGGCAGCGGATTCCGACGCCGTTTCCGGACCTTTGCCGAAACCGACCCCCATGCGCGCCCGCACCCTCCTCCTCACGATCCCCTGGCTCCTCAGCGCCTGCCGCAACGGACCCGACAGGCCCGATGTGTCGCACGTGAAGGTCGACCTGCAGACCGTCCGCTACGAACAGGCCTTCTTCGCCCTCGACACCCTCGACATCGGCGGCGGACTGCGCCGGCTGCGGGCGACACACCCGGGCTTCACCGACCTCTACCTCGGCCAGATCCTCGGCATCCCCCCCGGCGACAGCTCCCCGGCCGCCTTCGAGGCCTGCCGCCGCTTCCTGCGCGACTACCGCCCCATCCTGGCCATGGCCGACAAGGCGGTGGGCGACCTCGCGGACGTCGAAGGCGCACTCGAAGAGGCCCTGCGACGGGTCAAATACCACTTCCCACGCTATGAGACGCCCAGGCGCCTCTACACCTTCATCGGCCCCATGGACGCCATCGCAACGGGACGCACCGCCGCCTACGGCGACATCATCACCCCGCAGGGCCTCGGCGTCGGCCTCCAGCTGCACCTCGGCGCCGACGCCCCCCTCTACACCTCGCAGGAAGGGCAGGCCCTCTATCCCCGCTACCTCTCGCGACGCTTCGACCCCGCCTACATCACCGTCAACTGCGTAAAGAACGTGGTGGACGACCTCTTCCCCGGCCGGCCCGACGACAGGACCCTGCTCGACCACATGGTCGACAAGGGCAAGCGCCTCCACCTGCTCGACCTCTTCCTGCCCGACGCGGCCGACACCCTCAAGACGGGCTATACGGCCGCACAACTCGAAGGCGTCGCCGCCCATGAAGGACTGGTGTGGAACCACCTCGTCGCCAGCCAGCTGGTCCATTCGTCGGACCTGCCGCGGATACGCCCGTACCTCTCGGAGGGCCCCATGACACCCGAACTGGGCGAGGGCTCCCCGGGATATGTCGGGCTGTTCACGGGCCGTCAGATCGTCAGGGCCTACCTCGCCCGACATCCGGAGACCGGCCTGCAGGCCCTGCTCGACATGTCGGCACGCGACATCCTGGAAGGGGCGCGCTACAAGCCCCGCTGAGGGGGACGGCGCGTCGCCTCAGGCGGGCCTGCGGCCCATGTCGCGCATGAAGCGGTAGTGGGAGGCGATGGCCATCCGCGTGGTGGGGAAATAGTTGTAGGGAAGCCCGAAGCGCTGGCAGGTCTCGCGCACGATGCGGCTGAGGGCGGGATAGTGCACATGGCTGATGCGCGGGAAGAGGTGGTGCTCGATCTGGTAGTTGAGGCCGCCCACCATCCAGGTGACGATGCGGTTGCGGGAGGCGAAGTTGGCCGTCGTCAGGACCTGGTGGATGGCCCACTCGTTCTCGATGCGGACGGGGTCGGCCCCCACCGCCTTGAAGTCGGCGCCTTCGACCACATGCGCCAGCTGGAAGACCAGCGCCAGCGTCATGCCCATGGCGAACTGGGCGACGAAGAAGCCTGCCAGCCAGGCCTCCCAACCCACGACGGCGACCGGGATGACGATGTATACGGCGATGAAGAACAGCTTGCCGGCCCAGAAGAGCAGGTGGTCGCGCGGCTCCATGCCGCGGATGCCCGTGTTATGGATGCGGCGCGAGAAGTACTTGAGGTAGTCGGTGCCGAACATGAACAGCGAGGTGAAGCCGTAGAGGACGAACATGTAGTACGCCTGGAAGCGGTGCATCGGCTTCCAGGGCTGGGTGCTGCACTCGCGCATGAAGGGCATGTTGTTGATGTCGTCGTCCAGCCCGTCGACGTTGGTGTACGTGTGGTGGATGATGTTGTGCTTGATCTTCCAAAGGAAGGCGTTGCCCCCCAGAAAGTTGTGGGTGAGCCCGAAGACCTCGTTGACCCAGGGGCGCGAGGAGAAGGAGCCGTGGCAGGCGTCGTGCATGACGTTGAAGCCGATGCTCGCCATCGTCACGCCCAGCACGCCGCAGACGGCCAGCGCGGCGAGGGCGGGCATGGGGACGGCCAGGAGCAGCACGTACATGGCCACGGCTGCGGGGATGAGCACCATCGTCTTGGTGTAGAGCTTCCAGTTGCCGGTACGGCGGAGGCGGTTGTCCTCGAAATACCTGTCGACGGATTCCTTGAGTGCGTGGAAGAACACCCGGTTGGTGTTGTTGAAGGTCACTTTCTGCATGGAGTGGGATTCGGAGTGCTTGGGTTCGGGGGTTCAGGGGTGCCCTGCCGTCGGCGGGGCGGCCGTGAAGGTAGGGCAAAACTGCCGGACTCGGGTCAGTTCAGCTTGAAGGGGGCGGTCATCTGGAAGACGGGGATGCGCACCTCGAAGCTGCGGTGCGTGTCGAGGTCGAGCACGGTATAGGTGCCGTGCATGCTGCCCATCTCGGTCTTGAGGTTGCAGCCGCTGACGTACTGGTAGCGGCCGCCGGGGCGGATGACGGGCTGTACGCCCACGACGCCCTCGCCCTGGACCTCGCGGTGCGTGGCGTTGCTGTCGAAGATATGCCAGTGCCGGCGCAGCACCTGCACGGGGAAGGCGTTATGGTTCTCGATCGTCACGCGGTACGCGAACATGTACTCCCCGCTGAGCGGATTGGAGTAGTCCGTCTGGTAATGGCTCTCCACCATCACCTTCACCCCCTCGGTCACCTTCGAAACCATGGACGACGAATTTCCATAAATCTACGAAAGATGCGGCCGCTCCTCCAAGTTCAGGGCTGGCATTTTCCCACATTTATTCCAACATCTACCTTTGCACCCGGCAGGAAGGCCCCGCGAGGGGGTCACCGGGCCGGCGGAACCCAAACGAAAGGACATGCGGATAGCGGTAGCGAAGGGGGACGGCATCGGTCCCGAGATCATGCAGGCGGTCATCGACATCTTCGGGGCGGCGGGGGTACCCCTCGAATACGAGTACGTCGACATGGGCAAGTGGGTCTTCGACAAGGGCTATTCCACCGGGATGACGCCCGAGGCGCAACAGCGCATCGAAAGCCTGGGAATCCTCTTCAAGGGCCCCATGGAGACCCCCAAGGGCAAGGGGGTGAAGAGCGTCAACGTGACGGCCCGCAAGACCTGGAACACCTATGCCAACAAGCGCCTCTTCCAGACGCTGCACGGCGTCGACACGGTCTTCAGCCGGGCCGGCATCCCCATCGACATCACCGTCGTCCGCGAGAACATCGAGGACACCTACGGCGGCATCGAGCACATGCTCACCCACGACGTCGCCCTCAGCCGGCGCTTCATCACCCGGCCGGGCAGCCTGCAGGTCGTCCGCTACGCCTTCGAGATGGCCCGCAAGAAGAAGGCCCGCCGCATCACCTGCGGACACAAGGCCAACATCATGAAGATCACCGACGGGCTCTTCCTCGAATGCTTCCGCGAGGTGGCCGCCGAGTATCCCGAGATACAGGCCGACGACATCATCGTCGACGACCTCTGTATGAAGCTCGTCACCCGGCCCGACCTCTTCGACGTGGTCGTGCTGCCCAACCTCCAGGGCGACATCGTGAGCGACCTCTGCGCCGGCCTCGTCGGCGGCCTCGGCTTCGCCCCCTCCGCCAACATCGGCGACCACATCTGCATCTTCGAGGCCGTCCACGGCACCGCCCCCGACATCGCCGGGAAGAACATCGCCAACCCCACCGCCCTCCTCCTCAGCGGCATCGCCATGCTCCGCCACCTGGGCCTCATGGAACACGCCGCCGTCGTCGAGAACGCCCTCCTCCACACCCTCGAAGAGGGCGTGCACACGGGCGACTTCGGCGACAGGTCCATCCCCGCCGTCGACACCGGCGGCTTCGCCACCGCCATCGTCGGCAACCTCGGCCGCACGCCGGCCCACAACCCCAGGCCCATCCTCCCCAACAAACCCGTCACCCAGACCGTCTTCCGCCTCGAGAAGAACCCCGTCATCATGAGCCGCGAGACCGAGGACGAGGTCATCGTCGGGGTCGACATGTTCATCGAAAGCGCCGAACAGCCCGCCGCCGTGGCCGAGAAATGCCTGCGACACACCCTCGACCTCTTCAAACTCGTCACCATCAGCAACCGCGGCACCCAGGTATGGCCCAAGGGCTCCGTCTTCACCAACCTCGTCAACCAGTACCGCTGCCGCTTCGAGAGCGTGGCCGACCAGCCCATCACCCAGACCGACATCCTCGGACTGTACCGCCGGCTGATGGACGATTTCAAGATCTGCTCCACCGAAGTCCTCAACATGTGGGGCGGCAGGAAGGCCTACAGCCTCGCACAGGGTCAGTGACCCCGGCACGACAAACCCACCACCCGACATGAGCGCCAAGAAGAGGGACAGCGTCAACGGCATCGTCTACAGCACCGACCCCGCCTTCCAGGCCGGTCCCGCCGCCGCCGCGCCCGTCACGCCGCCGCCCGCGCAACAGCGGCTCCACATCCGTCTCGAGAGCAAGCACCGCGGCGGCAAGACGGCCACCGTCGTCACGGGCTTCACCGGCAGGACGGCCGACCTGGACGACCTCGCCCGCCGGCTCAAGGCCCACTGCGGCACCGGCGGCTCGGCCAAGGATGGCGAGGTCATCATCCAGGGCGACCAGCGCGACAAGGTCACGGCCCTGCTCGCCACGCTGG